>JACCDO010624427.1_pt1 | contig 14315 bp, 11 predicted proteins | sample 7446101 | NCBI WGS metagenome assembly JACCDO01 (sample SAMN15323440, study PRJNA562643) | freshwater metagenome | isolation source: river surface water | place: USA:Blue River Watershed | collected 2017-08-16
AGGATCAAGTGCATTTGTTCCGTCTACAGTCGCATAACTTGTTGTGGCCGTATCAATTCCTTGAGCGATGATAGAAGGAGCAGAGTTTCCTTCGTTAACTGTTAAGTTGTAATGAAGCGAGGTTGAAGTCGCCTCAGTTGCACCAGTGATCGGAGAGCCCATATCCTTAAAAACAATTTCAACTGAATAATCTTCTCCATCTGGATCAATAGAGCCGGAGGTGTCGAAGCTTTCAATTGTAAACTCACAGATGTAGTCGGGGCCAGTAAAATCACTATTAGGAGTATCGGCGTCAGTATCGAAAGTATCGTCTTTTAAGCACGTATCTACCACAGCACCATTTCGATAAAGTGTCATGGTGTATTCAAATTGGTTTTGAATACTATCAGTAGTTGAGCTTGTGCTATAGAAATCATCGGTCGCATGAACTCCAACTCTAAAGCTTAAATCTTGAGTCACGGTACAGTTTTTGATGTTCGCGACCGCTGATGAGCAATCAATGTTAGAGGTGGGTGGGTCTTCTATATTGGTATCACTCGTAAATGTTACTGTTGGAGCAAGATTTATGGGTTTTACAGAAAAATTCCAAACAATAGGATAGGTTCCAAGCCCAGAATTCATTTCAGAGGAAGTGTATTCCGAGTCTGTTGCCACGTCATATACTCTTGCAACAAGAGTATGAGATTGAGAACTAGTGGAAGTCGTATTACTGAAAAGAACAGTTGCTAATGTGGCAGCATCTGCATCGGATAAGCAGACTTTATCATCACTGGCCGTAGTTTCAGCACTGTAAACAAGAACGGCATTATCTAGATAGAAATCAACTTTAACGAATTTAGAATCATCCGGATAGGTTCCTTCCCCATCAAGGACTTCCACGCAGAAGTCCCCTTGAGTAGATCGGTGTGTTGGAATGAAATTATATGCAGTCGAATCAGAGTAAGCAACTCCGTTGTAAGCAACAACAGTAGTTGAAAAAGCAGGGGAGCTCCCCGTTTCATATATTTGGCGACTAGCAATTTTAGATTTATTTGGATGCTTAATGGTAATGCTCCATTGAACCTCTCCAACAATTTCACCCGGAGTAACATTTGAGACAACTGCTCTTAAGACATAGCTTCCAACGCCGAGTTCTTCAGGATCGAATTCAAAACCAGCTGGGGTAGATGTTCCATAATAAAATGTGTTGGTTCCAGTAGAGGAAGTGTTCGTAAAGGAATCACCCTCTTCTTTTCCATCAATAACAGCACCATCTTTAGTTAAGGTCCAAGTCGTTGAGTATCCGGCACCCGTGATAGTGGCATTGTTATTTTTAACTTGAAAGGAAAACTCATGAGGCCCATCAAGGGGAGTTAATGTGACGGCATAGGATGAAGGTGTCACAGTTGCTGTATTGATGATAGGTCGTGGAGCTTCGGAGACGGTAATTTGAAAAGTATGAGAATCTACAACTTCACCTCCTGCAATGATTTTAGCAGTGATAAAGTGAGGGCCAAGTTCTTCAACAAAGTTTGAAGGAATAAAGCTAGAAGAAGTTGTATCTCCATCATAGAAAAAGGTTGAACCAAAATATACTTTTTCCCACTCAATGGTGTAGTCCTGAGCATAGGGATTATCAACTGTGATTGTTAAAGGAATAACAGTAGAATCATTTTTATGAACACTAATAGGAAGAGCAGGGGAGAAATTATCAATTGTAATAAATGAAGTAGGTCCACCAACGACAGGCACACAACTTCTTAAGGTGGCATTGAATGCCTCGTTAGTATTACATTCAGTTTGCTTGGTTTGCGGAACACACGCCACAAGGAAGCTGAGTGAAATAATAATCGTCCACAATGAATTAAAACCAACCATGGTCTTTCCTTTTAACTCCATCTCCTGAGATCTATCGGAGAGTTTTAGAAATTCCTTAGAGGCAAAAAAAACTGACTTACTCATAAGGGTATTGTCTCATTATCACTTTTGTTGGGAATAAGGGTCTTAAATAGACGTTAAAATTCAATAGGATAAATGACTTTTAGCTTGGGTATAAAAGATTAACTCACCAAAAATCTGTCTCAAATTGTTGGCATTTTTAAACTTTTATTCAGGAAGTTTCGGGATGATGGCGGAGCGGTGATTGGTTGGAATTGGATTTTGAATATATCTTCCAGAGAGGTCTTCAGATCTTAAATTAAAAATACCTAGCCTTGGCTTTTTAAATGATAAAAAACAATCATATTCAATACAGACATCATCTGTATCGGGGTTGGCAGTTGCCATATTTGTGAAAACGATTTCTCTTATATTTTCGTTGTTGTTAAATCCATCATCCCCAATTTGATAGTTGGCAAAAATGGGCGTGGAAGAAATTTCATAAAAACTTGAAAGAACTAAATCGTCTGGATTAAGCTTCTGGCAATCTCCACAGGAGAGTTTATTAGTTGAAGAAAATTTGATGGCATATAAATTTGAATTTGTATTTCCATAAGTAGAAGATACCATGAGTCGAGCTTCTTCAAACAGATGATTACTTTCGGTAGAAATGGGTTGATCTACATAAGTGATCAGATTGACATCTTTTAAGTGATTGAGTGAAAGAATGTTAGAAGTGTTTGTTCCCGTCGTTGCAATTGTTGCCATCCTAAATTCTTTTGGATTAGCGAGAGATTTATCATATTTTCCAATCCACCATGCATAAGTTGAAGAGCTAAGCACTTTCGCCACAGTATAAAAATAAGGATTTGTTGAAGTTCTTGAGCTGGTAGGAATGGTTAATTTTTGAGGCAAGGAAAATTCTAGAGAACTTGGTTCAATTTTTCTATTCTCAAATAAATTAATGCTATCAAAATCTTGAATAGAGTTAGAAAGTGAGATGTTGTAGAGATGAAGACTTGCGGAGCTTGGATAGAAAACTGAACTGATCGTTTTATCTGAGACTATCCCAAAGGCCATTTTTGTTGAGCTAGAATCAATATCGGTGTAGAGCTGATTTGTAAATGAAATGACTTGGCTGACATCGGAGAGAACTATTTCTTCGATAGACATCTCTGACCAAAGAATATTATCAATATTAGATGCAAGAAGAACGATTTTGTTTGCATTGGCCCCACTCGAACTTAGGAAAGGAAGTATCCAGTAATCTTCTCCATCAATTGTTGAAACCATGATGTCACCAAGTTTGTTCGTCATGTAATATTCAGTTGGTACATCAAAGTAGTTTCCTCCGGTGGCACCCCAAATTTTTGTTTGAAAGTCATAATCAGGGTCTTCATCAAAGGTCGCAGAGAGACCTTGGATACCTCTATTCGTATTAGTATTAAAATCGGAAATGAAATTAGTGATATTAATTTCATCTGAATATTGGTCACAAAAAGTGTGAGTATTAGCGACAACCCCAGGACAAAAATCTACAACATTATCATATTCATCAGTTTTAAATCTTACGCCATTAACTTCAAGATAATCTCCTGGGTCTCCATTGCTGGGTTGGTTTTCTGGAACCAAGTCTAGACCAAGATCAGCACGAATTTTAAAACTAAGAGGATTTCCATTAAAGTATACAGGGTTGATGTATATCCTTGAATAAAGGCCAGTTGTTGGATTGAAAGTTTGATCAACATTTGTAGTTAAAAGATCTGTTTCATACGTATAACCAAACTTGGCCCGATGAGGATAACTTGGAGTTGGTTTGACTCCGTGATTTATAGAATCAATCACTCCATGCCTTTTATCAATTTTTCTGAGATGTATTTGGGATTCTTCGGGATCAGTGGTGTAGGTTCTGTAGGCAATCATTAAAAAATCTTTATTGCCTGAAAGAGTTAAATCTTGAATTTTAAGACCTGGGTCCGAGTTATTTCTGATGGCATTAAAGGTAACAGTCCTAAAACCAGTGTCATCATCTGTCACCAACTCATCATCAGAATTAATAACAGCTTTATCAATATTGATGCGATATAAATCAGTGTAGGCCACATACACAACTTTCTTATTAGTAGTGGAGTCTTTAGAATCGAGCCAAATTGCATTTGATGTTCCAAGAGACTTAGAGGTTCTCCCTAAGGTCGCTCCAGAGTTAAAAATTTTTGCAATGTTTGGAGCAGATTTTAAATTCCAAGGTCCTCTGCAGATTGTGTTGTTGGATGCTACATCGTCATCAATTGGAAGCGCATTAAAGAGAGTTCCATCATGAAGGCAAACTTTGATTTTAAAGACATCATCGAAACTTGCTTCTGTAGGGGGTGTCCAAGAAAGCTTATTACTAGTTGCTCCTTGAATTTTTTTATAATCATCTAATCCAGCTCCACTGTTTGCGTACCATTGAAATGAAACTGTTTTTTCATTCGTGGCGATGGAGTCATCACTTACTGCTCCAGAGTACATGGTGTAGGGAAATCCTGTCATCACTCGTGGCATATTTGCTGCAAGAGTTTGTTGGGCAGGTGAGTAGTCACTAGGATGAGTAAAATAAGGAGCAGGATTAATATTATTAATCGTTAATTTAAAAATAATGGGAGTTGCTTTTGAGGATGAGAGTGTATGGGGAGCATCTCGTGCCTCAACTAAAAAATAAAAATCTTCAAAAGAAAGATCCTTATTTACCCAACTTTCGGAAATATTAACTTGTGAGCTAATGATTTCATTCTCTAGGTTTCCATTTGATTTAAGGACAAGTGTTTCCGGAGTGATGGTGGATGTTTTAATAAGACAGGTAGAATCAAGACAGCGATAAATGGCATAGTAGAAATGATCCCTCTCATTATCACTTAGTTTAATGTTAAATTTAAAACTCTCACCCTCATCAATTGACAAAATAGGAACAGTTGGCGAGGTGGAGTTAAAAATATAAGAGACAGAATTATCTAACCCTAAAGGATCTTGAGCAATTAAAGTGGGGGTCGTGTTAATTTCTTTGACCACATAATTGTAGGAGATTACAGATGAGGATTTTTGAGTCGCACTCAGAGGAGATCCCGTATCATTGGAGTTAATGACGACTTTATACTTAACAGTCGTTGGATTAATGGGACCTTGGGAATTATAGGTAGGAATGGTGTGATCACAATAATAATTAGGGCCAATATAATCATCAAGTGGGTAATCAGTTAAAGAGATATCAGTTCTAAGCTTCGAACATGAAAAGAGAGTACCTACATATGGACTAAAGCTGTTATTAACTTGATTGAAATTCATCGTATATTCAAACTTATCTAAATCAGTTTGAGGATTATAAAAATCATCCTGAAGATTTACGCCAAATTTAAATTCTTCAAGTTCTTTGATTTCGCAATTGGCCTGAATGGGTGATATCTTGGCGCATTTGAGTGGTAATTCGCTTGGAAGAGTTGCCTGTGGTGCACTGTTAGTTGGCTTCACTTTCAAGTTCCAAACAATGGGATACTGGCCTAGTCCTGAATACATGTTTTCAGATGAGTATTCTTGGTTAAGTTTTTCATCAAATACTCTGGCCTTGAGTACATGAGTTTCAATGGAGTCAGCATTGGCATTTATAAATTTTATATTTGATTTAATGGAGGCAGGATCTGATAAGCATATTTTTTTATCTATTGAACTAGTAAATGCTGAGTAAATAGGGGTGGGGTTATTGTCTAGGTAAAATCTCACTTCTACAAATTTACTATCGGCCGGATAGGTTCCTTCTCCGTTTTGAATCTCCACACAAAAGTCGGCCTGAGTCGAAGTGCTAAGGGGAATAAAATTAAACGTAGGGGAAGTGTTATAGGCGATATTATGAAAGGCCACTGTTGAATTTTGAAAATTTTTAACTAAATCACTAGAGAATAAATTTCTAGAAACAACAGGAGAAAGCGGAGGATGCTGAACTATTCTTCTCCAGGACTGAGAGGCAATGGGATCAACGGATTCAGAATTATAAATAGAAAAAATAATGTCGTAGGTTCCAATTCCTAAGACTTCGGGATCAAAATAAGGAGAGACTGCTGTTCCTAGTAAAAAGGTGTTGATACCTGTTTGATCGACATTGGTAAATGGGTAGGTCTCAGTGTGGATTTGAACATCATTTTTTTTGACAATCCATCTTCCTTCATAGCTTAAGCCTTCAATGGTTGCGTCGTTGTTTAAGACCTTGATGGAGTATACCTCAGGATTGTCAGTGGCAATGATCGATTTCGTCTGAATGGCGGGAAGTATGTCGTTAATTGAAATGATAGGGACTGGAGTTTCCATGAGATTAATAATGAAAGTCTCCGACGCCAGGACGACATCACTTGATTTAATTTTTAAAGTGATTTGATGATCTCCAATAAGTGTGGAGTAATCAGCTGGAATGAAAGTGGCAGAGAGCTCATTTCCTTCAAAGGGAAACTCTTCTCCTAGATAATTTCGAGTCCATTCGGCAGTGAAAGTTTCTGATTGGGGATTTTCGATCGTGACAGAGAGAAGAATCTCTTCCGTGCTATTTTTAAAAAAAGAAATTCGCTGCGATGGTGAAGAGGAAATAATTTTGATATCAGAATTAACTGCTTTCAAAAGTTGAACACAACTATTAATGGCAGAGTTAAAAACTTCATTCTCTTTGCAAGAAGCTTGCTCCTCTTGCTTTACACAAGACCATAAAAACAATTGGCCTAAAATAATGAAAAATAAAATCTCTTGTTTTGCTCTTTTCATCAAACGACTTGTCCTTAGAAAATCTATCGGGATTTCCCTTAAATTTCTTAGGGATAGGTTCTATTTTCACTGATTTTTTCAGTCAAAAGGCTTTGATCCCGGGCCTTTTGTTTAAGATCAATGATTTACAATTCTGCCCTTGGAAGGCAAAATTTAAAAATCAACAAAATAGTGGCCAATTTTATTGGCAAACAAAGAGGCGAGTTATGTTTTCTTTCTTTAAATCAGATAAAGAAACTTCTAAGACTTCGGGAAAAATCATTGCTCTGATGAATCAAAAAGGTGGAGTAGGAAAGACGACTATGGCCTTTAATCTTGCTCATGCGTTTGCTCACGCCGGAAAGAAGGTTCTTTGTTTAGATATGGATCCTCAAGGAAATTTTAGTTCATTATTTGGAATCGAGTCTCCAGAAAAACATATTCACCATCTGCTTATTAATACACTTAAAGAATTAAAGGCACTGCATACTCCTATACTTCTTCAAGATGCTCTGATTCGGACTGAGGAAGGCATTGATCTTTTACCCTCTGGGCAAGAGCTTTCTGGATTTGAATTAACGGTGGCCGGAATCAATGCTCCAAGGCAGCTCATCTTAAAAAAATTCATCGAAAAATATGATCTTCGGTCTCTGTATGATGTGATTATCATCGATGGCCCTCCGACACTTGGTCTTTTGGTTGTAAATATTCTTTGTGCGTGCGATGGGGTGCTTTATCCGTTTGTGCCGGATCGTTTCTCGGAGCAAGGTTTAAAAAATATTCAACAAGTTGTTTCCGATATCGCTGAAATGGAAATCACTGCTACGCCAAAAAATTTAGGATATATTCCCAACTTGTTTGATACAAGGCGAAAGCAAGCAGGCGAGGACTTAGACTCAATTAAATCAAATCTCGGCGAAGCAGTGGTCCATGAGCCATTTACCAATAAAGTTCAGTTTGGAAAATCTCTTGCTCAAAGAAGATCTGTGTTTCATTATAAGTCGGCTGACTTTAAAGATCTTCAGCGCCAATTTTTAACTATGTCTGAATCTGTTGAGAAGGAGCTTCGCTCATGAAAAATAAAAATCCTCTTTACGTCGTTAAGGGTAAAACTGTTCTTGAGGCGAGCGGAATACTGGATCTTGTGGTTAAAAAATTAAATTTAACTCCGGTGATTGAAGTCCTTTCAAAAATGCTCTCTATGCTGATGGATCAGGTGAAGGATTATCCTACGTTTTTGTATTTAAAAAAGTTCGTCGATAGTCTTGTCGAAAAATTAATGACTATGGTTCCTGTTTTTAAAAAAGCCTAATTTTATTCAAGATCTCTTTTTCTTGAGGAAGCTCTCGTTGAAACTGAATCCTCTTCAGAGTCACCGAAATAGGTCTCCTCTAAACTTTTCTCAGAATTTTCTTCTGCTGGAATTTCTCTTGTTTTTTGTTTGGCGACAGGCAGTTTAATGGTATTAACAGAATCCTCTAGAAATTGAAGCTCCTGATTAAGAATAAGGGCCTCTTCCGTTTCAGAGAGGGCCTGAACATTGAAAGAGAGAATTAAAAATAAGTAGGAAAATAATTTTTTCATTATATCTAGAATACAAACTGATTTTAAAACTTCAAGTGGGTTTGAAAAAATGACTGATTTACTTTTATCAAGCTATGATTATCACTTACCTGAGGAACTCATTGCCTCAAGGCCCGTATCCGATAGGCACTCTTCAAAACTTTTGGTTTTTAATGAGGCGACAGGAGAGATCATTCACACTCATTTTAAAGATATTGCTCAATTTCTACCCCAAGAATCCACCCTAGTTTTCAATCGCTCCAAAGTTTTTCCAGCTAGGCTTATGGGAAAGAAAAAAAGTGGAGGGGAAGCCGAAGTTTTTATCTTATCTTTAATTCCTCGAAACAATCTTTATCCCGCTATGATTAGGGCCAGTGGAAAAAGAAAAGTCGGGGATGAATTTCATTTTGAACATCTCATTTTAACTCTCGAAGGGATTCAAGGAGATGGTACATTTTTAGTGAAAAGCTCTCTTCTTCATGAGAATTTTTTAAATCTCTTAGAAGAAATTGGAAAAATTCCCATTCCTCCTTACATTAGAAATGGAGAATCCGATGAGCTTGATCGGGCCCAGTATCAGACGGTCTTTGCTAAAGAGATGGGCTCTGTGGCAGCTCCAACCGCAGGTCTTCATTTTTCAGAATCACTTCTTTTAGGCCTAAAATCCCTTGGTCACACCCTCTCAACCATCACTTTACATGTGGGAGCGGGGACATTTGCTCCAATTAAATGTGAAAATATTCTTGAACATAAGATGCATGAAGAGCTTTTCAGTATTGATGATGAAAATTTAAAACTCATCAATGCGGCCAAATTTAGAGTCGCCGTAGGAACCACAACTCTGAGAACTCTTGAGAGTGCATGGAGAGAGGATAAAGTGCATTTTAATTATAGGGAGGGATTTGGGGCGACAAGTATTTTTCTTCATCCCGGAGTGCCCGTTCATTCCATTGATGCTTTGGTGACTAATTTTCATTTACCTAAATCAACTCTTCTTATGCTTGTGAGTTCTTTAATTGGAAGAGAAAAGGTTTTAGAGATTTATAGGATTGCGGTGGAGAAAAAGTATAGATTTTTTTCCTATGGTGACGGAATGCTGATTTTAAGAAGGCCAGAGGCCAAAAATCGTGCTATTTAGCGAGTATGTCATTTTTTCAACTTGAGGCCACATCCGGTCACGCCCGAGCGGGGCGAGTTTTTACCTCTCATGGGGTGATTGAAACTCCTATTTTCATGCCAGTTGGAACGAGAGCGTCGGTCAAAACTCTTTGGCAAGAAGACCTAGAGCGACTGAATGCCCAGATTATTCTTGGAAACACCTATCACTTATACCTTCGACCAGGCCATGAGCTTATTGAGCGCATGGGGGGACTCCATGAATTTATGAGCTGGCCCAGACCTATTCTCACCGATTCTGGGGGCTATCAGGTTTTTTCTCTCTCAGATATTAATAAACTCACTGAAGAGGGTGTCACTTTTCAATCTCACCTTGATGGATCAAAGCATCTGATTACTCCTGAAAAATCCATGGAAATCCAGCGTGCATTGGGATCAGATATTGTGATGTGTTTTGATGAGTGCCCTAAGCTTCCTGCAAGTAAAGAGACTCTTCGAACTTCCATGGAGCTTACTCACCGCTGGGCCAAAAGATGTAAGTCAGTGGAGCTTAAAGAGCATCAGCACCTTTTTGGAATCATTCAGGGTGGACTTCATTTTGATTTACGAAAAGAGAGTATGGAAGGGCTCATTGAGCTTGGCTTCGATGGCTATGCTCTTGGTGGTCTTTCGGTGGGTGAGAAAAACGAAGAGATGGTTCAGTTTTGTGCTGATTTTGTTCCTCATATGCCTAAGGATAAACCAAGGTATCTTATGGGAGTGGGAAAACCCTTAGATGTATTAAACGGCATTAAGGCCGGACTTGATATGTTTGATTGTGTTCTTCCCACAAGAAATGCCCGAAATGGCCAGTTTCTAACGACCCATGGCCCACTTAATATTAAGAAGGCGCGATTTCTTGAGGATAAACTCCCGCCTGATCCAGAGTGTGAGTGCCAGGTATGTGCTAGGTATTCCAGAAGTTATATCAGGCACTTATTCATGGTTGGAGAGTACCTTTCAGGCCAGTTAATTACCTATCATAATATTCATTTTTACTTAAAAATGGTCAAAAACGCTCGTGAGTCAATTTTTCAGGGGCAGTTTGACGAATTTTATCAGAACTTTTATAACAACTACACTTCCAAAAAATGGGAATAAAAAAGGAAATTCAAATGTTTAATCTACTTATTTCAGATGCTGCTGCTCAAGGAGCAACTGCTGCGGCCCCAGCTCAGTCACCGTTTGTTTCATTCATTCCATTCGTTTTGATTTTTTTAGTGATGTATTTTCTTATGATTCGTCCTCAGAAGAAAAAAATGGAAGAAGAGCAAAACTTTTTAAATAAACTTGCCCACGGCGACGAAGTTTTCACTAAATCTGGAATCCTTGGAAAAATTACGGGAATTACTGAAAAAGTAGTGACTCTTGAAGTAGAGGGTGGAAGCAGAATGAAAGTTTTAAAATCCCACATCGGTGGCCCAAGCCAAGCACTTTTTGCTGAGCCAAAAAAGAAGTAATTATGTTTGGACTTGGTTTTGGTGAATTAGTTCTTATTCTTATCATCGCTCTGATTTTTATCGGACCGAAAAAGCTTCCTGAACTTGCGAAGGGTTTGGGGCAGGGAATGAGAGAATTTCAAAAAGCGGCCAAAGGTCTCACTGACCAGATTCAAGAAGAGGTGAAAAACTCGGAAGAATCTCAGGCAAAAAAACAAATCTCTTCCTCAGAGACCGTTCCTGAGGCGCAAGAGACAAAAAAACCATCTTAGAAAATGAAGCCCCTCTTCCTGGAGGGGCTTTTTTGTTTGCACAGCATAAATTAAAACCTATCGATTTCATTGCTCAAGCCTTTTAAATTGTTTAGAATTTTTCGGTTAAGAGAAATCTTTAAACCCTAATTGACTCGGAGTTTTCATGGCCAAGGGATGGTGGTTACGTTTTAGTTTATTAATTGTTCTCGTTTTAACTTCCTTATTCTCATTAGTTCCTTCATTTTTTAATTTAAATGAACAGAGCGCTTATCCAATGAAGAGTAAGATCAACCTAGGTCTTGACCTTCAGGGTGGACTCTACATGGTGCTTGGGATTGATTTCCACAAGGTCTACCGTGACGAAGTCTTAAGTTACACAAGAAAGGTTCAGTCCGTTTTAAAAGATGAAGGCATTGAATCGACTCTTGGTCTTGCTGATGGAAAGGATGTTGAGGATCCAAAGCATACTGTGGTGATCACAAAACCAGCTGATCTTGAGAAAGCAAAAGAAAAAATTAAAGAATTTTTCGCTTACCCTCTACGACTAACTCAAGTGGAAGGCACTCAGCTGACTTATGGTCTTGGCAGAGAGTTTAAGCAAGAGATCGAAGAAACAGCTCTATCAAAATCCATTGAAGTGATTCGAAACAGAATTGATGAATTTGGCGTGACGGAGCCAGAGATTGTTTCTCAAGGAAAAGAGCGAATTGTTGTTCAGCTTCCTGGAGTGAAAGATATTAATCGTGCCAAAGATTTAATCGGAAGAACGGCCAAACTTGAATTTAAATTTGTGAATGATGAATTTTCGCCAGTCACTCTTAATGAGCTTTTAACGAAGGTTAAAAATTCTGGAATTGAATTTAAAAAAGGTGACCGTTTCTCAGAATACGTAAGAAAAATCAACGACTCCCTAGTAAATGATCTTCCAAAAGGTTTTGAAATTGGTTTTGCTAAAACCATGAATAAGGTCACTAACGAAGTGACAAATCTTGAGCCTTATCTTCTTGAATCAGTGGCCAGTTTAACTGGAGATGAGCTTCAAGAAGCTTCAGTAAGGATTGATCAGGAACAAAATCGTCCTTATGTTTCTTTAGAATTTAAGCCCACAGGAGCTAAAATTTTTGAAGAGATTACTGGAAAAAATATTGGAAAACGTCTGGCCATTGTTCTTGATGGAAATGTTTACTCAGCTCCAGTTGTTCAAGGTCGTATTGCAGGAGGTTCTGCTCAAATTACTCTTGGAGCAGGAGACTATAATACAACGATGACTGAGGCGAGAGACCTTGCCCTGGTTCTAAGAGCAGGAGCACTTCCTGTTGAGTTAGTTTTTGAAGAGCAAAGGATTGTAGGACCTTCTTTAGGGGCTGATGCCATTTCTCAGGCCAACATCGCTGGTGTTGTTGGTTCACTTCTTGTGTTCCTTTTTATGCTTGCGTACTACAAGGGAGCAGGTGTTATTGCTTGTCTGACTCTTCTTGCAAACGTTCTCTTTACCCTTGCCATTCTTCTTGGATTTGGTGCGACTTTAACTCTGCCTGGGATTGCAGGGATTGCCCTCACAGTTGGTATGGCCGTGGATGGAAACATCATTATCTATGAGAGAATTAGAGAAGAACTTCGAGCTGGAATTACTCCTTTTGAAGCGGTTTCTAATGGTTTTAATAAAGCATTCTGGACAATTCTTGATGCCAACTTAACAACTGCACTTGCGGGTCTTTGTCTTCTTAATTTTGGAACAGGACCTGTTCGTGGATTTGCCGTGACTCTTTTAATTGGAATTGTGACAACCGTCTATACTTCTTATTTTGCCAGCAAAGTACTATTTGATTTCTATGTGGGTAAAAAAGAAAAGACAACTTTAAGTATTTAATTCAAGGGAATGAAAATGAGTAACAAGCTAAATATTAATTTTGTTGGAATGTTTAAAGTTGCTGGAGCGATTTCTCTTGCACTTGTTATTGGAACTTTTGTGATGTTCTTTACCAAAGGACTTAATTACGGAGTTGATTTTAAAGGTGGGATTGAGATCCAGGTAAAATTTAAAGACAAAGTGGTGATGTCAGAACTGAGAGATTTTTTGTCTGATAAAAAAATTCCTCTCTCTCAGCTTCAGACAATAGGTGAAGAATCTCAGAACGAGTTTATTTTAAAACTTGATTCAAATGGCGATTTAAATGCAATCTCTCAAAATGTATCCACTGTGCTTGCCGAAAAATATGGCGAGCAAAATGTTGAAATTCTAAAAACGGATATCGTAGGACCGAAGGCCGGTTCTGAGCTTCGATTATCTGCTTTTAAGGCACTTTTCTGGGCGATTCTTGCGATCATGATTTATCTTGCCTTAAGATTCGATTATAAATTTGCTCCAGGAGCGATTGCGGCCCTCATTCATGATGTGGCCCTTATCATGGGTGCTTTTATTTTGACTCAAAAAGAATTCTCTCTTCAAATTGTGGCCGCTTTACTTGCAGTGATTGGTTATTCCGTTAACGATACGGTTGTGATCTATGACAGAGTAAGAGAAATCGAAGCGATGAATACTGGTGCTTCAACATTTGAAGTCATTAACCGCGCCATCAATGAAACCATGGCCAGAACACTGAATACTTCGCTCACTGCTTTTGGTGTATCGATTGTGATGCTTATTTGGGGCGGCCCAGTGATTCATGATTTCTTTTTTGCGATGACAATCGGGATTATTCTAGGTGTTTATTCCACCATCTTTATCGCAGTTCCGATGACTGTCTTTTTTGAAAGATTTGTAGTTAAAAAAGCATGAAAATTATTTTTCTTTTACTTAGTTTATTGAGCTTTTCTTCTTTCGGACAAGAAGATGAAGAGATGCTCAATAAACTGGTAGAGGAAAAACAAAAACAGGCCAAGGCCTTTCAACAAATTGATCAAGGCGCACAAGCGATTCAGGCCGCTCCCTCTCAATTACTAAATGATCTTAAGAGTGCTGGCGAGAAAAATTTAAATTTGAGCTCCTTGACCGATCCAAAGATGATTGAGTCCATGAAGCTACTTTTCATTCAAAGTGGCTTTCATACCCTTCCGCCAGAACAAGTTCGATCCATGATTCTTGATAAAGTCAAAGGCAAGCCTGCGGAGAAATTATTTAAAAAATTCCCAAAACTTTTAGATATCTCTGTTGCAGTTTTGCTTGATAGAAGGGCGTTCGTTTGACTCTTAGATGTGATGAAACGTCAGGAGGATCTGAATATATTTTTTATTATTTCAGTTGCCTTGTTTTTACTCTCTTTTCTTTTAAAAAAAATATTTCTTCCCA
>JACCDO011248282.1_pt1 | contig 14312 bp, 7 predicted proteins | sample 7446101 | NCBI WGS metagenome assembly JACCDO01 (sample SAMN15323440, study PRJNA562643) | freshwater metagenome | isolation source: river surface water | place: USA:Blue River Watershed | collected 2017-08-16
ACCCGACTCACATCATGGTTTGGGGTCCAGGCAAATATTCATTCTTTGACTTTTGCAAGTTCGGTTTGGTTCCAAACTTTCTTTGGTTAGTTATCACGTGTTTGATTGCGCCAGCTGTGTGGAAGTTATAACCTTTTAATCATTATTCCGATGATAGTTCCAGTTAATAATGTAATTGATGCGCAGTATTTTCATTTTGTATTTATGTAATTATTTTAGAAATTTATTCGTGCCATGTGGCACTAGTCAGTTGCAATTAACATTTCGTCGTAAATGAACATCTTCTCGAGGCCTTTACTCGTCCACACCCAAGTGGTCACCAACTCACCGGCTTTTACGAGTCGCGACTGGCAGAGCACCAGAGAGATACGGACGCAGTTACGCATTCGCAGGCTAAAATGTCCAGCAACGTAATGAGCTTGAACCAGTCACAAGCGCGATTGTATGCGCTTAGTCAAAAGAAGCGAAGCTTGCCGGTGGACATGACTGTGGTAAAGTTGTCGAATGGTAAAGAGGAGGCAGTCATAGATGGAGCTAATGAAAATTGCGGGACAATTGAAGATGGGAAGAGAAATGATATTGTGCCAACGTCTACTGCAGTAGCTGACAACAGTGACAGTGGTGCTAATAATGTTGCTAAAAGAAGAAAAAAGGTCAAACGTGATGACGATGCTGGAACAGTAAACGGTGGCATAGCCAGTGGAATACTTGGTAATAGTATTCCAACAGGAGCGAATTATTTACAAACAAGACCAAAGAATAGATTAAATGATCTAGCTGGTGTCGATGTGGCACTAAATCAGATTAAAGATATGGTATTTTATCCATTGAAATATCCTAAAGTATATGAATTACTTGGAGTAAGAGCACCATGTGGCTTACTGCTACATGGTCCTAGTGGGTGCGGTAAGACAGCGCTAGCCCTGTCAATAGCTGGTGAATTAGGTTTGCCATTTTATAAGGCTTCGGGTCCTGAATTAGTTGGTGGAACAAGTGGTGAAAGTGAAGAAAGGATAAGGGACGTATTTAATACTGCAATCGCGAATACTCCCTCTGTATTATTTATTGATCAAATTGATGTCATTGCTGGCAAAAAAGATGTAGCATCTCAACGTGGTATGGATCGACGCATCATTGCACAATTGTCAGATTCCATTGATGCGATAAATAACTTAGACCATGAAAATGAGGAAGAGAAGGACAAAGAAATTCTAATGGCGGACTCAAATGAGAGTAGTTCTCCCACTGCTTCAAAGCCATTAAATATTGTTATATTAATTGCCGCCACGAATAAAGCAGATAACCTAGACAGTAGTGTTCGAGGCAGATTTGCAAGAGAAATTGCGTTACCAGTGCCTGACGCGGTGGGAAGAACAAAAATATTACGTTTGTTAACGACAAAAATGTCGTTGGAATCTGATGTTGATTTCGAATTATTGGGTAAATTGACGCCTGGCTATGTCGGTACGGATTTAAAGACACTCGTTAGAGAAGCTGGTATGAATGCAGTCAGTCGTATTGTTACAGCTGGTGGTGGCGATGATATCCCAGTCGATATTATCAATTCTACTACATCTTGTGCTATTTATATGGACGATTTTATGATTGCAACAAAAAGTATTCAACCGACAGCGAAGCGAGAGGGATTTGCCGTTGTCCCTGATGTCACATGGGACGATGTTGGTGCACTAGCAGAAATACGAGAAGAATTATTGCACAATGTGTTAGAGCCAATAGCTAATCCAGAGAAGTTTAAGTCTTTGGGGTTGGACATACCTGCTGGTGTCCTCTTTTTTGGCCCTCCTGGTTGTGGTAAGACATTACTGGCTAAAGCAATTGCCAATCAATCCGGAGCCAACTTCATATCAGTGAAAGGTCCAGAACTGCTTAATATGTACGTGGGTGAAAGTGAATCAAGAGTGCGACAGGTATTTTCTAGGGCTAGATCATCAGCACCATGTGTCATATTTTTTGATGAACTGGATGCGTTATGCCCTAAGAGAGGTGGCGGTATTCACGGTAGCGGTAGCGGAGATAATGTCAGTGAACGAGTTGTGAATCAACTGTTAACCGAATTAGATGGACTAGAAAGTAGAAAAGATGTGTATATCATTGCAGCGACAAACAGGTTGGAACTCATAGATGATGCGATGCTACGCCCTGGCCGATTGGGTAAATTACTGTACGTACCATTACCCAATAGTAATGATCGCACTTCCATTTTGACTGCCTTGACTGTTGGAAGTAAAGGTAAAATCAAAATATCATTTGACGTCGCAAATGGCGGAGTGGACATATCTAAAGTGATGAGTGACGTCAGATCAGAAGGATTTAGTGGTGCTGACATAGCGAATTTGCTTCGTGAAGCTGGTTTGGCTGTAATAAGGGAATGGTATGGAAACAGCGAATTCGGCAATAGCACCAGCAATAATGTGATCATGGGTCGCCACTTTGAGGAAGCATTTACTAAAGTAAGACCGTCGGTAGCATTAGAGGATAGAAGAAGGTACGAAAAAGTGCACGAATTAATTAAATCTGGAATGGGACCAGTCCAGGCACTAGCAGCAGCGAAGAAACAACATTAATTAAACATTAAACAACATTTTTAAAAATATGTATAAATTATAAATGATCTCTGTATGTAACGTAAAGACTTCTGACATAGAGCACGAAGAATGTCCACTGAGTAAGGATCTTCAGCCACATTGATAAATCGCTTATTAATGGTGTTTTACTGGCGGGTGAGCCATCGCTAGAGCCCCATGCCGATAGAACCATCGCAGTGTAACAACTAACCCATACCATCAAAATTTGGTAGTAAATTCTTTCTTTTGATGCGGTTGCTGAGGTAGCATCGTTGTTGATGAGGGAGTTGTTTTCGTTATCTTCTCTTGTATCAACTCTAATAGTATACACACTCTTAAGAACACCAGTGGTTGACGGGTTAAACGCATTAACAATACGTGTACCATTAATGATACAGTAGAGCAGCACGATTACAGAAATTGTCAGTATAACGGCAATACTTGTAGTTATAGTGTTGCTTTGGTTGGCATCAGCTAATGGATTGCATGCAGAATCGGGATTTGAAAGCAATGCATACCAACAAATGAATACACTATAGATAAACATCAAAGATGGAGTCAGCACGCCTTTATTCACTACCGTTAGTACTGAAACTATCATTGTTAATACTCCCATGAGTAACGTCAACACAATATAGAACATGCCGACATGGCAACCACTATATTTCTGAAATAATATAACAATACCAACGATGCCACCAATTACAAAACTTCCAGATAAAATTAAGTACAACAATTTATATGTCATTGGTGGTTTTGTTGCAATTGCTGTTGCTTCAGCCTCTGCGTCTTTTTCCATGATTACATCATGCAAATCATGTGCAAAATCAAATAATAAAAAACCTTGAACTAGTAAGAATATAAATGAGATAACCCGACATAATTCGGCCCAAACAATGAACACATCATTGTCAACCCACCAAAATGATATAAATAATATGATTGGGAATAGAAATTTTATTATCCATGCAGAATTATTGAAGTAGTTTGATGGACCGACCAATACAGTTAAAATTGCAAATGTTATTACTAATGCCAAGCTTGCACGGTAAAGAAGTTGTCGATATATACATTCATCAAGATAGCCACTATCACAATGTTCAGTTAAATCCACTTTAAATGAAATATTAGATACAACCCAACTATATCCATTGATTGCATTTGGGTATACTCTCCCAATGACACTAGCGAGGGAAAAGAGGGTAATAACAATCAGTAAATATCCGAGACGATTCAAATGCGACAAAGTCAGATTCACTAAAGAAGTGCAGCAACTGCAAGCGATGCAGAAGGCACAACTGAAGATGCAACCCATGTTAATGCTTGATGCATTAGGACTTGGCTTCTTCAAGCCTTGTTTGTGACATTTTGAAGTTTTACGAACCAAAAAAACGGCCCTTTCTAAAAGAAATTTATCCCACACCCAATTTGACCTAACCTTCGACAAGCACTAGATTGATAAAGTAGCAAGTAGCATGTATTCGCATCACTATAAGAACAGTGCAGAACGCGGTGCACAATAAGTTATTCAAAATCTAAAATTAATTCCACGGAAAATGTTTGCACAACATTTCGTAGTCTTGTACCAATCTACTCACCTCATTCCACAATTATCATACTATCACCTTCTCCTCGCTAGCTTCGTGTAATTACTATACTTATCACTGTCCTAAAAATTCTATCACCATTCAGTAATTAGATAGTAATTCTAAAAAATAATAGATAATATTATGATTTCTGAAGCTATGCGCGATCCAATCAAGGTCCTTTGTCCACCCACTCCATCTAATCAATCCCCGATCAACATCCAAACCTTTAAATCATCAATTCTTGATCAATCCACCACACCGGTCTGGTCTTAGGGTTGTTCATTGTCATTCATGCCTCGGTAAAATAGATAATTAATTTGGAGGATGTCGACCGCGGACAGGAACTGCACGTACCTCATCTCGACGGAGAAGGCGTCGTCGGTGCATCAAGATGACATTTGCCGCGACCTGGAGTCTACCGACATCGCGGTGAAGGTCAAGGCGTTAAAAAATGCAATAACTGGTTTACTTGCGGGTGAAACTATGCCGAAAATACTTATGACAGTTATCAGGTTACTTCTTACTTTTATCGATCACTAGCTTATTTACTAACTCACACGTGTTATTCAATTTCCAGGTTTTGTATCAATAGTGAAGATCATCAAATTAAAAAGCTTCTTATGTTGTACTGGGAAATTGTCCCTAAATATTCTGCTGATAATAAATTATTACCAGAAATGATATTAGTTTGTAATGCATTGCGCAATGATTTAAACTCGCCAAACGAGTATATTAGAGGTTGTATGTTACGATTTCTATGTAAATTGCAGGAACCAGAGATATTAGAGTCGTTAGTACCTTCTATTAAGTTAGCGTTAGAGCATCGTCATGCATATGTCCGACGAAATGCAGCATTAGCTATTTACTCAATACATAAAAGTTTTGGTGAACAATTATTACCAGACGGACCTGAATTAATGGAAAAGTTTATACAATCTGAACAAGACACATCAGCAAGAAGAAATGCATTTTTAATGTTGTTTAATGAAGCAGAAAATATCGCCATTGATTTCTTGTCAGATCATATTGATGATATTCAAAAGTTTGGGGATGGTTTTGCACTGTTGGTGTTAGAGCTAACAAGAAAAGTTTGTCGTCGTGATCCAGCACAAAAATCACGATTTGTTCGATGTTTATTTAAATTATTACGATCTGATTCAAATGCCGTTAGTTATGAAGCCGCGTGGACATTAGTATCGTTGTCCACTGCACCTACTGCTGTAAGAGCTTGTGCCCAAACATACTCACAGTTATTAATATCATCATCTGATAATAATGTTAAATTGATTGTTTTAGATCGTTTGACTGAGTTGAAGAAGCATCATTCCAAGGTGGTTCAGGAAATGGTTATGGACATTTTGCGTACATTGAACTCGCCAAATATTGATATATGCAAGAAAACGTTGATATTAGCTATTGATTTGGTAGGTCCTAGGAACATAGACGAAGTGGTACAAGTCCTCAAACGAGAAGTGATTAAAACACAAGAAGCCGATGTTGAATTCGCTGACGAATATCGTCAATTGTTGATCCAAGCTATTCATAAGTGTGCTACTAGATTCGGCGAAGCAGCGGATAATATTGTACTAGTATTATTGGATTTTATTGGTGGTGATGGCGGCTATGACGTCATGCAATGCGTGAAGTCTATCATTGAACAGTATCCAAGGTTGCGAGTACCAATCCTGAAGAAAATATTATCGAACTTTGGCGAATTATCCAACTCCGACGCACTGCGCGTCGCCATGTGGATCTTAAGTGAGTACTGCGATAATGAGAATGGTTTACTGCAAGATGCATTGAACACCATTAAAACAAGCGTTGGTGACGGTCCTTATTGTGCGGTCACGGAGATAGTCAAGGAAGAGTCCAAAACACAAACCACTACATCATATTCTGTTAAAAATGTTGTTTTAGCCGACGGTACTTATGGATCTGTCACATCGTCGGAGACAGTTGTAGCCAGCAAGGATGATGAGAAAATACCTAATTTACGCAAATTAATTGTTAATTCTGATGTCTTATTGAGCACAGTAACTTGTTTGACATTGACCAAGCTAGTGCTCAAGCATAACAGCCAAAGCAATAGTAACACCACTAGTGCCTTAGCAGTAATTGCTGGTATTGGTAAGCAGTTGGAATCAAAGAAAGCCGATCGCGCTGGTGTTCACGCTGATTGTCTTGATCGTATCTCGCTATGTGTTCGATTTTTATTAGACCCTACCATTAGAGCTAAGTACTCGCATGTATTTCTGTCCTCCTCGCACAATGCTTACGCTGCATTAGTCGCAAAGAACAAAGCATTGAAAGATAACAAAGAGAAGCAAGAGAGAAAGAACACGGTGTCTCAGTCGGATGACTTAATTCAATTCCGTCAACTACGTATTCAGGCTGTACAAGGTGGTATTGAGGTTGATCTAATGGATGCGGATGATATATCCAGAGCTATTGGTATTGAAGGTGGTAGTAATGAAACACAAAAAAGGTTAAAGCACGTACACCAATTGACCGGGTACTCTGATCCTGTGTACGCTGAAGCATCCGTCACTGTCCATGACTACGATATTATCTTTGAGATGACAATATACAATCGAACACCTAACACCTTAACCAATTTAACTGTCGAGCTGGCTACTATGGGCGACCTCAAGTTAGTCGAAAGACCACAGTCATACACAATAGGTCCTAACGACAATAAAAAGGTACGAGCCAACATCAAGGTTTCATCCACCGAAACTGGTCATATTTTTGGCACCATAGTCTTCGACAATTCGTCGAATGCCCAAAAGTATTATGTAAATTTGAACGACATCCAGTTAGACATTATGGACTACATTCGTCCTGCGGAGTGTAAGCATGAGGAGTTCAGGAGTATGTGGCAAGAGTTCGAATGGGAAAACAAAGTTGTTATTAACACAAACATGACTGATTTGGGCGAATTTGTGAACCACATAGTTCAAAATACTAACATGACTTGTTTGACGTCATTGAATGACTCAATTGTTTCAGGAACTAACTTTTTAGCTGCTAATTTGTATGCTAGATCCGTATTCGGTGAGGATGCGTTAGTCAACGTATCCGTTGAAAGAAAAGAAGATATTTCTGGAAGTGGGTATAAATTAAGCGGTTTTGTTCGTATTCGTAGTAAAACGCAAGGTATTGCACTTTCGTTGGGCGATAGAATCACTACCGTCCAACGTATGAATACCGGAAGCAATATACAATAAGAGCAGTTTAAAAAGTAATTTTCTTGGTGTAAATATAAAATATTAGTAAATTACAATAGTAACAATTATAACTGGATGTCAGAGATGCCGTGGGATCTACACTGGCGGTTAGTGCTTACTTATAAAATGGTTTGAAAATGTCTTAAGATAAAAGTTGTTTAAACTCATCAAATTCAATTTCACCCGATCCATCCGCGTCAATTTTGTTGATCAACTCTTCGATATCAATGGTTAATCCGAAATCGTGTTTGATTATCTTCACTAATGTATCTCTTTTCACATTACCTGACTTGTCCTGTTGACCACCGCATGCAACAAATGCATCAATCATATCACTTTCATCGTCAAAATTTTCTGCTCTTTCTTTTTGATTTTCAATAACTTTCAAAAATTCTGCAAAATCTATCGATCCAGACATGTTTTCATCAACTTCACTGATCATTTGAAACAATTCTTCTTCAGTTGGTTTTTGTCCCATAGCTTCTAGCACTTGACGTAATTCCCAAACATCAATTGTACCCGAACGATCTTTATCAAATGCAAGAAACGCCTCACGACAGCCATCGATCTCCTCCTGACTCAACACCATTCCACTTACTTACTCTCTGTGTCAAATTTATCTAAACCAAAAAACTGTTTTTTTTTTTACGAAGCTAGGGGAGTACCGGTGGGTCAATTAGTAATTGTCAATTACAAGGAGTAAGGTGACGATTCCCGTCGATTGGAAGCTTACTAGCGCGATCGCAATACAGTACGAAATTGATCCAGTTTTTAACTCCTCAATCCGATGCACCTTTATTTTCTGCTCGTATTCGTCGTAATCGAAGTGTTTCAGGCGTTACTAGATCAAGCATACATTTCGCACTGGGCACTGCTGCTATCGGTATTACTGTTAGTATTGCATTGATATTGCCATTAAGTCATCGGTTCTGTCAGTAGCGCTACTATTATCTTGACAATTCTACATTGTGTCGGTCAGAAGAATATTCCGAGCCTCGCTACTCGTGATCCCTTGTCTAAAGCATATCTTTCTCCGAGTGAAATGTCTCGTTAGTGAGTCAACTTGTGACAAGGGAAACCCTAATTAATAACTAGGCCCTTAAAAGTTGAAAATTCTAGGAAATTCTAAAAAAAAAATAACAAAGAAAATGAGTCTTGACCCGGATTTCGTGCACTCCTGCTGCGATGGTAACTTAACCCATTCCCTCGCTCATTCATTTATTTATTCGTTCAATTACTTACTTCAAATTACTTGCTCACTAACTCTCGCTCACTCACGCACTCGCTCAACACAGGGGATCTAGAAGCAGTACGAACCCGTTTGCAACTTGGATGCGATGTAAATGCTGTTGATGGTAACCTATCAACAGGACTGACGTGGTCGGCGCAATATGGCCACATCAGAATTATTGAATTACTTTTAGAGCATAAATGTAATATAAATCAGCTATCGAGAGATGGTTCGTCTGCGTTAATATTTGCATGTCAAAGTGCCCGTGTTGAGGCATTCTTCCTATTATTACGCCACGGTGCTGATATCAATATAATTAATTCCAAAGGCAGAAATGCGTTTATTTGGGCATGTAGCAGTAATTGTATGGAAATTGTGAGATATTTAGTGAATAAAATTAATAATATAAATTTGGCTGATAAAGAACATGGTATGACGGCGTTTATGTATGCATGTCAAAGGTCGTCTATTGCTGTTGTAAAATTCTTATTACATAAATGTGATACCACATTAAAAAGTAAAGACGGTAAAACCGCATTCCATTATGCATGTAGTGCCAATTGTTTTGAAATTATCAAGTTACTAATATTTTATGGCAAATATGATGCCAATCTTCGTGATGATTCGGGTAAAATAGCATTTGATTACTTGCGCAAAAATCGCGAAGAAATTGAAGACTATCATATCAACTTTAGTCCATGGGGTCGTCGTAAGCAAATTTTAACAGTACTAGTGGAGAATGGATACTTGTCGCTTACAACTCCCGTCGACCGTCTAAAGCATTCCCGAGTACTGAGTGATGAAAACTTGATAAGATTAATTATTTCATATTTATAATAAACACAAAGAAATACAAGTGACTCTTACAGCTATTCGGAACCGTAACCAGTTCCACTAAACGAATTTCTCTCAGATCGGTTGAGCATTTCAACTGTGCTGTTGTAGCAGCCACAGGTGTAATAACTTAAACTGTTTCTAAATCCACGACTATCGTTGGAGTCGGAGCTAATAATGTCCACGAGCAACGAACCTCTAGTGGTGATTTCACCTAGTAAAATATTATACTCGGTGTAGTTATTATAGTCCACGTCCCATCCGCCAGTCGGCAGCTTGACGAGCTTCTGCGGCGTATCGGACCCTAGCTGGATAATTTTACTATCTAAATAAGTAGAAAATATCTTCGATAACACTGCGTATATCAATGCCAATCCACAAATGAGCAAGCCTACGGCTATCTTGAGATTGGAATAACCGTGATAAGAATATCCCTCCAGGTAGCCGGCGTAACAAAATGCACTAAAAAATAATATTATAAACGCGAAAAAATATGTAACAGAAGCAACAACTTGATAAAACTCTAACAAATAATAGCCATTCAAATAATTGATGAAAATGTACAATGCTTTGGCTGCTAGGTATAAGAATAATTTAAAGATAGCAATGAATACGATATAGTACGAATATGATGCATTATCTACTAGCTTCACATTGATTAGTACTAAAGTAATAAATATCAATAACCAACAAATAATTTGGTGGAGGGAAGTAGACTTGCATACTAGCGAATTTGATAATAGAATGCAAGTCAGTACATATATTGGTATCAAAACGGAATAAGAAGGTATCACAGATAATGTTTGATAATATAATAATATCTCGCATATCAAAAATATTATTGCCACTCCAGTAATCCACCCCAAGTGATACAAAGTGAATTGGATTAATGGAATCCTTTTTTGATTCATTTGTTGCCATTTAGGTGTAAATCTTTCGTTACTTTGTAGTTCCTTTGACGGTGCTAAAATTGCCTGAAATATATGATAGAAACATTGAAATATTATGATCAAATAAACAAAATGACCAAGCCATAATGGTATAAATACTGCATATAATGGAATGATATTATGTGCGTAAATATCAGTGAAATAAATCGTTAACGAGATTAAGCTAGCCCACGTAATCGTGACATAAATGTAATACAGGCAATACACTCCTTTTCTCATGGATTGATCGCGCAACTTTTGCTGCTTTGCGAATGCATTACCGCGATCGTCGTCGGGCGGCAGTAAAGGGCGGCTCTCCACATCCTCCATGTCGAATCTGGTATGAATTGACTATGGGTCGAGTCGAGTACACTCGGGAGGATGCACGAGTCCTACTGCAACGGGTGCCTCCTACAACAGGCTCAGACTTGTCAATTTGGGATTACCACAGGGAAAGTTGATTTTATTTCATACCGGTGATGAGGACCAGACGCTAGTATTCATTATTTTTATCATTTTCTTAAGCGCTAATTGAAGTGTCTGTTGTGAAACGCGCCATTTTCCTCATCTACACTGTTTTGATCCTCTTATTTAAGATTATAAATATTCACTATTATTATTCTCAATTATATACTATTTTCAGTTATTATCCCTTTACCGTGTCCCTCGTAACTCTCTATCTCCACTAAAAATGTATATTTTCGTTCCTTGTCGTCGACAGTAGAAGTTCCGTAGAACCAACACCGGTACCAGTTAGGGTAAAATTCTGATGGACACAAAAAAATTCATAATTCACTGTGCAATAAAGCGTATAAAGCAGCAAAGAAATGGGAGAAGTGATCCAACTAAGAGGCACCCTTACCGGACACGGTGGCTGGGTTACTGCCATCGCCACCACCAGCGAGAATCCTAACTTATTGTTGTCTGCATCAAGAGATAAATCTGTTATTGTGTGGGATTTACAACAAGGTGAAGGACAAATTACTGGTACTGCAAAGCGTGCATTACGTGGACACAATCACTTTGTGTCTGATGTTGTCATCTCATCTGATGGTAACTATGCATTATCTGGCTCATGGGATGGTACTTTACGCTTATGGGAAATCTCTACTGGTAAATGCACTAGACGTTTTGTTGGCCATACCAAGGATGTATTATCAGTATCATTTTCTGCTGATAACAGACAAATCGTATCTGGTTCCCGTGATCGCACTGTCAAATTATGGAACACATTAGGTGAATGCAAATTTTCTATCAATGAAGAACATAATGGTCACAGAGATTGGGTATCATGTGTTAGATTCTCACCATCTGCCACTGATCCAGTCATTGTATCTGCTGGTTGGGATAAAGTTATCAAAGTTTGGTCATTAAGTAACTGCAAATTGAAGGTTACATTATCTGATCATGAGGGTTATTTAAATACTGTAACTGTATCTCCTGATGGTTCATTATGTGCATCTGGTGGTAAAGATGGTACTGCTATGTTATGGGATTTAAGTGAAGGAAAGAAATTAAAAAGTCTTGATGCTAATGATACTATTCACTCTTTAGTATTCTCACCAAATCGTTACTGGTTAGTTGCTGCTACTACATCTTGCATCAAGATTTGGGATTTAGCCTCAAAGCATATGGTTGATGAATTAAAAATTGAGAAAGCATTAGGTAAAAATGCACAATTACCATACTGCACTTCTCTTGCTTGGTCAAGTGATGGCTCATACTTATATGCTGGTTACACCGATAATGTAATCCGCATTTACCACGTCACCAATTAAGCTGGTAAGTATGTAGAGCATTTTGTTTATTGAAACATTAATTATATACTATTGTATGACCTACGGTAGACTGCCATAATATTTAGAAATAGATTTAATACACAGGTGGAGGAAGGATGACTAGTGAAGTAGAAGCAAAATGTATATATATATTAATTAAAAAAAATCTATTTACTTAACTTGTTTTAAATAATTAACATAACTCAGCGGTAGTAACGATCGGTGGTGCCACCGGTGTAATAGTTGAATCCTTTCATCTGACCACTTCCTTTTGCATCTTCTATCACGTCACTGTAGTGATCACGGGGTGATTTTAAATTCGAGTATTTATCTTTTTCTCGTACTTGCTCCCTCAATGCATCGGCATATTCATCTCTTTGTCCTTGGCGGTGCATGCGTTGATGCACTTCTCTCTCCATCTCACTACTGCCGTTATTACCCTTGGGATTATAGTTAGAACCACTACCAAATATTGAAATCGAAGTTGGACCACCTCCTTGAGATAATCCACGCGTTCTAAAATCTGTGCGTGCTGCTGGAGATGGCTGCTGACGCGAGGTAGCAATATAAGAATTAATTAAATCCTGTTCTTTTTTCTTCAACAAATTCAATTCGTCCGTTGTATTCCTGATATATTCATCATAACCTCTGCTATCACTACTATCTTCATAGCGATTTTTACCTGCTTTGTTTGCATAACCACCTTGATATTCATATTCTGGATCGCGAGTGAGATAAGATGGTTCGGATTGGGACTTTTGCGCATCATTATTCAATGCACTATAATATTCTTCTTGTTTTTTTCTTTCAAATTCACGTCGAGCTGTTTGCATGACCATTTGGCGATATAGCACTTCGTCTTCTGCTGCTTTTAATGCATCATAGTGTTCTTGCTGGTATTGTTGTTGTTGTTGCTGCTGCTGCTGTTGCTGCTGCTGGTGCTGTTGCAATAAATAATTATGCTCGTTGCTATTACTGTTGTCTGAAAGTTTTCGTTGATCTAATTGCAATAATCGCGCATATTCTTGTTGCTCTTTAATTTTTCGTTCCCGGTTATAATCTGACCCGATCTGTATGGATGTCAAGCTATCTTCAATATTATTATACTTACTTCCTTTTTGTTGTATAAGTGACACTCTTGGTGATACTTTCGTTGGTTTACTTCCTTCTTGAATCTGCTGCGCATATTCCTGTTGTGCCAACCTCTTGCGTCTCAATTCTTCTTGGTCTAATGATGAAGAAGATGCTGCTACTGATGGTATAACTAACCCACTATTAACGGTCCTTTCATAGTTCTTGTCAACGGTATCAATAATATCCTTCCGGGCTTTGGCAACATCAAATCGACTAGAATGAGCTGTTCGTTCCTGTGCTAACATAGGCAATTTACTGCATTCCTCAAGCTGTTTCTTGTACAACAACTGCTGTTCTTTCTTTAATTCGCGATTTTCTTTACGGTATTGATAATCACCGATTGGTAATGAGGTGCTCTGATTATTGTCATAATTAACATCATAGTTATTGTTGCCGCTACTGCTATTTCCGCCAACATTATCCTTGCGAATGGAGCGTAACGAGATACGTTCGCTAGGAATAGGTTGCACGTTTCTTTGGGATGTTAAATCTTCATAATATTGACGTTGACGGATTTTTTTTAAATCATTATTATCATTATTATCATAACTTGTATTGATACTTGTATTAATATCATGGCTATTGATTGTATGGCTATTAAACTGCTGATTTTGCTGCTGTTGTTCAGCTAACTGTCTTGCGTATACTAATTGTTTCATACGTTTTTCATCAGTTACTAATTTAGGATCTTTACCAATCATAAAAATGTCATCATTTTCATTGTTTTTACTATTAAATTCGGTAACTGGGACGGGAATAGGTTTTATTGTACCGCGAGGCATTGCTAAATGATCAGTTTTTTGTAATTCTTGAATAATAATATCTTGTTTACGTTTATCATCTTGCAGTAATTGATGATATTCCCTTTGTTGCATTTTTTTCTTTAATGTTTCTTCGTCTATTGGTGGCTTCCATTTACTATTTGGCTGACTTGGTAATTTAATTGTAATATCACTATTATCATTATTGTTATTCTTGACTACTTTGTAATCTTGATAACTTACA
>JACCDO010375474.1_pt1 | contig 14311 bp, 11 predicted proteins | sample 7446101 | NCBI WGS metagenome assembly JACCDO01 (sample SAMN15323440, study PRJNA562643) | freshwater metagenome | isolation source: river surface water | place: USA:Blue River Watershed | collected 2017-08-16
GTGACTGGTTACAAAATTAAATGCATGATCCGTAAATGTGCCACCTTTGGCACTGAATTGGAATTGGGCAAAGAATCCACCTATATTGGCGGTCGTACTACCTACGCGGAAATTTGCGACCGTCGAAATAATACCTGCATTTGTGACACCGCGGATATAGATCTGCCTCATGGAGGAGGATAATGGAGCTGCTGCTTCGGTGGCTACTGCGGCAGCCACTGCACTACCTACCAAAGTAGGGGCGATACCCCATTGATCGTTTGTCACGGTCGTTTGTGAACCAGACGGGCATACCGCCGCAATCTTGTGTCTACCTATACAACGCTGCAATGCAATGGGACGACCAGGTGTCGTATACTCCAGACGAGGGAATGGATAATCATTTCGTGCATATAATTCCGTATAATTTAGTGTATTTCCAGGACTACTAGATGGGTAAAATACCGCCCCGGTAGTGTATAATGTACTAATGGTCCCGGTTATGGCAAATAATGTGGTTCCCATCAAGTTAGACGAGGTGATATTCGTCGCAGTTATATTAGTGCTAATTAACTCGGTCAATAATGAAGATGTGGCAGTAAATGGTTGAGTTGCAGTGATGGCCGTTTCATTGAAAAACATCGATAAGGTACTATCACCACCAATCGCCAATTGTGATATACCTACCATATACATGGAATTATTGGTGGTTCCATTCATCACACCTCCTGAAGAACCATCGTGATTTGCCGATTGTGCCACACCAATACGACCTGTATCGAACCCACCATCCGTCCTGAGAACAATTCGAGCACCACCCTGTTCACCGGCAGTATTTTGTGTATCTCCTTCGAGATGCAATTCTGCAAAACCTCGCGATTGTATCAATAGTTTTTTGGTATCATTAATGCTATCCAACGTAGTACCGATCACCAGTTGTAAATTACCCGTAGTACCACAAAAAGTGGCTTTGGTTACTAATAAATTAGTTAAATAACCAGTCGTACCTCCAAACGTAGTGGCAGTTATACCACCCGTTACCAAATTGGTTGTGGTTATATTGGTGCTTATCAAATTTGCCAATACACCCGTCGCACCACCAAATATTATACTTGTCACATTCCCGCTATATAAATTTGCAAAACCACCATTGGTTGCCGTAATATCAACCGATACAACCTGGGATATAAAATTTGCGACATATACCGTCCCGAATGAAGCAGTGCTACCCACGAATGTAGTCCCGTATAAAGTAGTGGCAGTTATACCACCACTTGCCAATGAAGTTGATGTGATATTCGTCAAAATGGCAGTGATACCATATATCTGATTCCAATAATAATCGGATGAACCTAGATTATATTTCGACGTTTCAGTGGGGATGTTATATAGTTGTAACGTGTTGGATGTCATGGTTCTATTTGTTCCACTGCTGGCGACTGCACCGAATTTACCCAACTCAGGGGACCAACAAACACCATACCACGAATTTGCATCTACACCCGTTCCACTACTCACCCATGTAACACCATCATTAGATGTCATGGTTCTATTTGTTCCACTATTGGCGACTGCACAGAATTTCCCTAATTCGGATGACCAACAAACACTCAACCACCCATTTGCATCCACACCTGTACCACTACTCACCCATGTAACACCATCGGAACTTGTCATGGTTCTATTTGTACCAGTATTGGCGACTGCACAGAATTTACCTAATTCCGAGGACCAACAAACACGCAACCATGAATTGGCATCCACACCGGTTCCACTACTTACCCATGTAACTCCATCAGAACTTGTCATTGTTTGATTTGTTCCAGTATTTGCAACAGCACAGAATTTCCCTAATTCGGATGACCAACAAACACCATACCATGTACTTGCATCCACACCTGTTCCACTAGTTACCCATGTAACACCATCAGAACTAGTCATTGTCTTATTTGTTCCAGTGCTGGCGACTGCACAGAATTTACCCAACTCAGGAGACCAACAAACATCATACCATGCATTTGCATCTACACCTGTTCCACTACTCACCCATGTAACCCCATCAGAACTTGTCATTGTCCGATTAGTTCCACTTGTTGCAACTGCACAAAATTTCCCTAATTCAGGGGACCAACAAACACTATACCATGAATTTGCATCCACCCCTGTTCCACTGCTCACCCATGTAACACCATCAGAACTCGTCATTGTTCTATTAGTCCCATCTGATGAAACAGCACAAAATTTACCTAATTCAGGGGATATACAAATATGTCTCCATGAATTTGCATCCACACCCGTTGCACTACTCGTCCATCGCAGTACCGCATTATCCCGCTGTGCAGATGTTCCAAACCCATAGGGGGTCTTGTATCGTACTAATTGACTCATCTTGTAAGTATATAATGCATGATCTAACAAGGTAATCCCACCTGTTGTGGAATCAATACGACTGGCTGTTTGTGTGGTGGATGTTAAATTGGTAAATCGCCCCGTAACACCATCTATATTAGATGTGGTGATATTAGTGCTTATTAAATTCGCCAATACACCCGTCGCACCCCCAAACGTTGTGGTTGTAATACCACCCGAGACTAAATTAGTTGCGGTGATATTGGTACTAATCAAATTAGCCAATACACCAGTCGCACCACCAAATGTAGTGGTTGTTATTCCACCTGATACTAAATTGGTTGTTGTGATATTGGTGCTTATCAAATTTGCCAATACACCTGTCGCACCGCCAAATGTAGTTGTTGTAATACCGCCCGACACTAAATTAGTTGCAGTTATTCGTGTACTTATTAAATTCGCCATGACACCCGTCGCACCTCCAAGCGTGGTGGTTGTTATTCCACCTGATACTAAATTGGTTGCCGTGATATTGGTGCTAATCAAATTCGCCAATACACCCGTCGCACCGCCAAATGTAGTGGTTGTTATTCCACCTGATACTAAATTGGTTGCCGTAATATTAGTGCTAATCAAATTCGCCAATACACCTGTCACACTTGCCAATGACGTCGATGTGATATTCGTCAAGACAGCAGTGATACCATATATCTGATTCCAATAATAATTAGATGAACCCAGATTATATTTCGACGTTTCGGTGGGGATGTTGTATAGTTGTAACGTATCAGAGGTATATACCTCATTATACCCCCCTGCACAACATGTACCTAATTCAGGCGACCAACAAATTGCTTGAGGATATATGGTTGGTTGAGATGCTACCCATGTCAAGCCATCTAAACTGTATATTATACCAGAATCTCCACATGCAATAAACATATTTAATTCGGATATCCAGCATATACTAGATGCAACGAAACTAGATATTTGATAACTCCATGTGATACCATCAGAACTAATTGCACTATCAAGCCCATTTGATATAGCACAGAAAATTTTTAATTCATTTGACCAACAAATACACCACCAGTCGCCATCTGGTAGAGACGCAATTGAAGACCACGTAACTCCGTCAGAACTAGTCATTGTTTTATTGGCTCCACCACTACTCGCAACTGCACAGAATTTACCTAATTCGGGAGACCAACAAACACTCCTCCAGAAACTTGCATCCACACCGGTTCCACTAGATGCCCATGTAACACCATCTGAACTTGTCATTGTTTTATTGGTTCCACTATTGGCGACTGCACAGAATTTACCTAATTCGGATGACCAACAAACACTCAACCACCCATTTGCATCCACACCTGTACCACTACTCACCCATGTAACACCATCGGAACTTGTCATGGTTCTATTTGTACCAGTGCTGGCGACTGCACAGAATTTACCTAATTCCGAGGACCAACAAATACCAACCCATGTATTTGCACCCACCCCTGTTCCACTACTTACCCACGTAATACCATCAAAACTTGTCATGGTTCTATTTGTTCCATCAAATGATACTGCACAAAATATTCCTAATTCAGGTGACCAACAAATACTATACCATGAATTTGCATCTACACCTGATGTTCTGGTAGTCCATCGTAAAATAGCGTACTCGCGCTGTGCAGATGTTCCAAACCCATATGGGGTCTTGTATCTTACTAATTGACTCATCTTGTAAGTATATAATGCGTGATCCAACAATGTAATTCCACCTGTCGTGGAATCAATACGACTCGCCGTTTGGGTGGTGGATGTTAAATTGGTAAATCGCCCCGTAACACCATCTATATTAGATGTGGTGATATTGGTACTAATCAAATTCGCCAATACACCCGTTGCACCACCAAACGTAGTTGTTGTAATACCACCTGATACTAAATTGGTTGCCGTGATGTTAGTGCTTATCAAATTTGCCAATACACCAGTCGCACCCCCAAACGTCGTGGTGGTAATACCACCTGATACTAAATTGGTTGCCGTGATGTTAGTGCTTATCAAATTTGCCAATACACCAGTCGCACCACCAAACGTTGTGGTTGTAATACCCCCTGATACTAAATTGGTTGTCGTGATATTGGTGCTAATCAAATTCGCCATGACACCCGTTGCACCACCAAACGTTGTGGTTGTAATACCCCCTGATACTAAATTTGTTGCCGTGATATTGGTGCTTATCAAATTCACCAATACGCCAGTCGTCCCAGTTATATTACTCGACGTAATATTTGTACTATAAACATTTCCAAATCCACCATTAATCGCCGTTATGGCCCCAAATGGAACATAAAACGTAATTGCGCTTGCCGTCGCGTCATAAACTTTTGAACCACTTACCGCCAATCCAACAAGACCCGACGATTGACGCAATAAACCAGAAGAAGGTTCGGATAAAAATGTATAACCCGGCGCAGTTGTTGTGCCATCACCCACCTTGATTTTACCACCCGATGACATGACCATCTCACCTGCCGCATTAAATTTCACAATATCCACACCCGCATTTTGAATAGATACAGTAGTTCCACTTGCCGTATTAATTCGCGTCTCACCCGCAGATGTTTGCATAAGCGCATAAGATGCGGTCGTACCATAAACTGCACGATTTGCAAACACACCCGAGTTAGCATCTGCTATATAATTACCCATTTTAGCCGCACCTATGGCACCACCAGATCCCGCAACACCAGTCAAGACTATATCCAATGCGTCCGAGGGAGACGCAGTACTTACACCTATACGACCACTATCCAAAACAGTCATGATGGTCCCCGCCGAATTTGCAATTTGCATTACATAATCACCATCCGATACCTGACCAGTATTCATCGATAACATGTTGGCGTTTGACTTGTTTAACATGGTCATGGTCGCACCACCACCCACCACTTTGACCGCCCATCCAGATCCCGCATCATTATCCGATTGAACATGCAACATAGCAGTTGGTTTGGCCGTCCCTATACCAAAATAACCATCTGTCGTACCCACCACAGGAATACCCGCTTTTAACAATAATGAGAGATTCGCCGGGCGGATTTTTGGCGCAGTGTCGTTTGCATTATCACTAAACGCCGAATCAACCAATAGTGTCGTATTGGACGAAACCCCAATCACTGTGCGAGCCTCACCAGATACCACTAATGTATCACCCGGCGCCACTTCTTCTAGAAATGCAGTCCCCACACCCACCACCGAGGCAGATGCGGTCGGATCTATAGATCCCGAAAGTGACAATAATGTAGTTGGCGTACGCGAACGAATACCTTCGGTTGCAATCAGACGTTCCCCAAAACGCATCACATCTACCGCCGTAATACCACGACCCGTTATTCCCTCTTCAATACGTTCCACATCGATACGACCCAGTTGTAAACTACCCAAATAACTAATACCATTACTTACATTGGTTCCATCTTTAAGAGTCGATGGATAATTATCCAATAAAATATTACGCCCCGATGTATTTTCACGATATAATAAATTAAATAGACCCGTAGTTCCACTTTGCATCGCAAAACCACCATCACGATCACCACTCGTTAAACCATCATTCACAATGGCATAGCGACCCGTATTATACATGGTTCCCAACCGATCCGCAGTTATAGACCCACCATGCACGCGCAAATTACCACCTATAAACACAGAATCATCGTTATTGCTACTTTCAGATATCTTTAACAATATTTGGCCCATCGTGTTAATTTGCATTTCATTAATTGATGATTCAACACGCCCCAGATTTAATGACGTGCCAGTAGTTAATGATTTAATCGTGGGGATAAATAATGTTCCGGTGATCCGCGCATTTCCCGCAACCGCCAACATTTCCAATGAACTAAATGTACTTGTACCAATCCCAAAACGAGAATAGGAAGCGACATAACTTGGACCACTCAAATTAAGTGCCTCTGATGCACCACCGCCAACCAATGTTTGACCGCCCGATCGACCAGCTAACAATGCATATTGGGTGTGATCGTCGGCTGATAAATTTGTCAAAGTACTGTGATTACCACCACCTCCACCGCCCATGACAATCCAAGACGTTCCATTAAACACATATTGCGCATTGGCATCTTCTGCCCATAGAGCCGCACCTTCCGTCGGGACTATGAATGACCACCCACTTCCATTATAATAGGTGATTTCATTATCGTGGCCACTCCATGCACCCGTTGCCCCCACACCCACCACATATCTATCACCCGTTGTAGGGCTACCAGGCGGAGTTGTTAAATCCATGTCAATCACACTATCTTGCCAATCTAAACCATGGATTAATGTATCCACGTAATCTTTATTCACCGCATCTGCACCAACCACTGGATTTGCCACGTTTAAGATACGCGAATTACTCATATCCAATGTGCCCGTTACTACCGGCGCTGTCAATGTTTTATTTGTCAGTGTTTGAATTCCATTTATCATGGCAAATGTATCGCTCTGAGTAGCTGGGACGGTTAAAGTATATCCTCCTTTTGAAATATCACCACTTAGTGCAATATTTCCGTTTACATCCAACGATTCAGTTGGTTTGGTAGATATACCTAGATTTATCCCCACCCGCCCCGTAGTGCCGAGATATAGGGGTGAATAACCGCCAGCAAAAAAACGCACATCTTCTTCTGCCGAAATTCCCGTGCGATATCCATTATTGGGGGTTAGATAAATATCCTCGCGAAATTGCGAATCCCCATTAACAGCTAATTTATATGTAGTGGTGGTTGTCCCAATAGAAACATTCCCCCCATTATAAAAAATACCCGTTGAACTGGCCTGCCATGCAGATACTCCCAACCCACCACCACCTCCTGCAACCCAATCAGTGGAACCATCCGAATTTCGGGTTAGTACGTAACCATCTTTTGCAGGATCAGCCGGAATTGTTAGATTCCCCAATAAACGAAAGTTTTTCATAAATATCGCATCACCATCGGCCTTGAGACAATACCACGCCAATGAATCAGAAAGTGCAGATGTGGATATATCGTATAATGCATGAACTACACGAGATCTATTAACTGCATTTAAAGCTTGACCGCCACCTGTATGCGGAAACCACGTTGTCATAATAATAGAATATTTGTGAAAAACTGTGTTTACCCCACTCACCCACTCTATTTGCAATCTAATCGTAATTTATTTAGTCGAGACATGTAGAATATAAATGGTATATACTGCACCAAATGTTTTTCGGTTACATCAAACAATGGCATTTTTATATCATGATGAAATAACTGAAATAATAAAAAACGTAATTCGTAAATAGATTGTTGGACCTTGTAACTCAATTCTTGTTCTTCACGTGTGGGATCTTGAATATCAATTATATACAGCATATCTAATACGTCCGTATATTGTATAATCAGATCTTTTATTTTACATATAATAACTTGCAAATCTTGTTGTGATCCGGCTGGGATAAAATCCCGCACAATAGATTGCAAATCAAACATATTATTTATATTATATTTCCATCACCATTTTAACCAAGACGCGGACACATTTTCGTCAATCGGCACAATGATTTCAAATTGTTATAATTCTGTTTCATTTTATCATACACTGAATCTGGTTGGCCACCGCACCAATATTCCGGGTCAAACAGAAGCACATTGTCGAAAATGTGAAAAGTACACGCGGAATGAAACTCTGCATTGTTTCTGGCCTCGGTATAAATATGGCCATCCACGTCAGGTTTGGTTGGATCGTTGAAATACGCGATTATTTCATTTGCCAATGCCTGGCAATTAACGATTCGATGTTCGATATGCAGTGTTTTTGGGAATTTGTCAATTAGAAATTGATAGATATAATCAATCAAACACTTGTAATAATAAATTTCCGGCCCTTGATACAGGTGTTGATCCGTGATTAACACACGCTTTTTTTCTTCATAACCGTCTAGAGTAGGGCAGGGGATAAAGGACATTTCTATAATCATATCATCATATATTTATTCCACCCGCATTTATATGATAATCGTCACATAGATCCATCCATGATACACCTTAACTCAAAACAACAAGCCGCATTTGATTTAATGGTTAGTGGCTGTAATATTTTCATTACAGGTCCCGGTGGGGTGGGAAAATCAGAACTCATTCGCCAATACAAATCACATTATATGGCAACCCATAAAAAATGGTGGGAAACACTCGGAATGACTAGTACAACTGGCTGTGCATCTTTATTACTAGGTGGCCGCACATTACATAGTTTTCTTGGCATTGGGCTGGGCCAGGGAACAACAGACGACCTCATTGTGAATATGAAATCAAATCATGTTAAAACATGGAAACTTCTCAATGTTTTAATTATCGATGAAATTAGCATGTTATCACCCGAATTATTTGATAAATTGGAACAAATTGGGCGTAGATTGCGTTGTTCCGATAAACCATTTGGAGGGATACAAATCATCCTTTCCGGCGATTTTTGCCAATTACCCATTGTTGGGAACGACAATATATTTTGTTTTGATGCAAAATCATGGTCGACGGTTATACAACCAAACCATATTATTTATCTAGATGTCATTATTCGCCAACGTGATGTTGTTTTTCAAAAAGCCCTTAATGAAATTCGTCTAGGTATCTTATCACCAGAAACCAAACAATTACTAACCGATTATACCCGGTCGTTTCCACTCGATAAATCAATCTTGCCCACACGCATTTGTGCAACGAATCGCGAAGTAGATATGATTAACACGCGCGAATTTGATCGTCTCATTAATAGCACTAATACGAAACAATACACGTTTGATATGGTTGTCACGAATTATCCAAACACCTCATCCTATGAATGCCAAAACGTTATTAAAAACATATCTTGTGATGAACAATTAAAATTGACAGTGGGTGCACAAGTTATGTTATTAGTGAATATGCTTGATAAAAATCTAGCTAATGGGAGCCGTGGTGTAGTTATTGATTTTGATGATGGATTCCCTCTTGTGAAATTTGAACATTCGTGTATACCTGAATTAATCAAGACACACCGGTGGGAATATGAAGCACATAATAAAAAATTATGTTATGTTGATCAAATACCCCTCAAATTGGCATGGGCCATTACGACACACAAGTCTCAAGGTATGAGTATTGATGTGGTGGAAATTGATATGAATCGGGCATTTGTAGCTGGACAGATTTATGTCGCATTATCACGAGTTAGATCATTGGATGGATTATATATCACCAATATTAATTATGATAAAATTCAATGTAATCCACGTGTTATAGAGTTTTATAAAACACTCAACTCTTCTTCAACATAACAATTATGATATTCGACCAAAATAAAAAATACGTTAAAAAAAATATATGATGTTACATAACCATACCATGTCTCCTCGTTACAACACTCGTCTCCAAAGCAAAACATGCTCAATCCAACAACCCACCACCACCCCACGTAAAATGGTGTTGCGGTCTGAAACAAAGAAACAGGTTGGATCCGAATTATTGAAACAGTTGTGTGTGGCGACCGAGATGTATGAACGATTGATTTCAATGGGTATAGTACCCGACACTGAATTTAATCTTAATGTATTGAAAGACAAAAAAGATGAAATTGCCAATTTTGATAGTCTTATTCGAAACAAATCTCTAATATATCTGATCAACAAGAAGAAGCAATTTTTTGACTGTCTACAAATAGTTCCAAGGAACCCTAACTATGCTGCTGCTTGTTATGACATTATTCAACACAATCTCGTGTTATTTCGTGAAGTGTAAGTGAATGGGTTGGGATTGAGTGCAAGTTAATAAATATACGTCTAAAACGTATGTTTATTTAGGTATTTATTTTATAACGTAACTGTATCAATTTATTCATGTTGGGTCATTTTCACAACCTTTCCCCCCGACAGTTCCACCAACCCAAACTCATACCACCCATCATTCCCACCAATATACCATTTGTACGTCCCATCTTTCCAAGTAAAACGCTGTTTCAGACAAATATGCATGAAATCCGTCCTTGTAATGCAGTTTAGTTGATACCGCTGTCCAGTACTATACGAGTCGTCATCCATTGTACAAGAAAAACACAACCACTTGTGTTTCTTTGAAACACGGTTGACATATACCTGTTTGCAAATCATAAAACAAAATTCGACATTGGGGCACATTGGAGTGCCACGAGGACACTTGAATTTTGTAGTGGTAGTGGTCATGATTGGGTTTGGTTGTTTAGGTTGTTCTTAGTTGATTTGATAATATATACAAATCATATAAATAAAATTTATACGTAACTGTATCAATTTATTCATACTGACCTTTCACCCCGACAGTTCCACCAATCCAAACTCATAACAAAGTCATTCTCAAATTCCATAACACCATTAAATTTTCATAATTTTGTTTGATTTTCTCGTTCACAATATAATCCTTGTCTGCATTTCCCCAATAATCATTATCAAATAAACCAACCTTATCAAAAATATAAAAACTGAATACGTCATCATACGGATTATGTATAGAAGTATTCAATACATCGATAATATCATCAGCCAGTGCTTGACAATAAATAATCCGCGTTGTTATATGTAATTTTTTTGGAAATGTGTTTATTAATACTAGGTATATATAATCCACCATACATTTATAATGATATAGCTCAGGCCCATTATAAGTGTATGATGGATTTTGATCTGTTATGAGATGTTGTGTTTTGTTCAAATAACCATCAAGTTTAGGCAATGAAAACGACATGATATTTAAATCATGTCATATATATTTGTTTGACTCGTAAACACTAACCCCACCTACCTATATTTTATATTGGCATCGTATCAAATTGTTGTTTTCGATCATGTATGATATTTTTGCAAGTAGATCATTAACATCTCCAAGTAATATCAATTTTTATATTTGTTTTAGGATCTATTTGATGTGTTGGAGAAATTATATCAACACAATTATATGTGTATAAATATTCGTGATCACGTTGTTGTTCCTCATTATAAAAATGATATGAATCAGCTATAAATAGAATATTGTCTACTTCAATATGAAAATCTGTTTTAATTATTATACAAGGATTTTTAAAATGGTTCACAATTAAAGTGACGGTTCCTTCATGATTATATTGTTTTTGAACACATTTATAATCTACTAGATATTTGTACATATATACATATGTATCATATATTTTGGACCAATCGTCGTGAATAAATAATTATATGATGTGATATTATATCATGACGACTATGATGCAGACTGCGTTTGATACTTGGCGCCGAGATCGTGCGCAAACTGATGAAGAAAGGAACGTTCTTACAAACATACAGGCAATCTATAACATCCTTCAACGATACCTTGATCTGAAATTCGTGAGAGAAATAAGTCTGTTCAATTCACGATTGTTGAATTTGTGTGGTTTTGTTGCCCGCGATGAAATTGACCGACCATCTAGACTTCTCGTTTTGATGACACATCATAAGATTTGTGTAGATGACGTTACATGTCTTACACGAGTCACTGGAATTCCAGATGACTGGGATGTTCAAGCGGATACTCAGATTATTAAGAAGAATATGTGCCAGATCATGTCATTTGCCAAAACAAGCAAATATCTAAAAAAGTGATTCGTGATGTGGCGGGTCAAAGTTTTTTAGGATTAAAAACGAATTTACGTTTGTTTCATTAATATATCACGTATTTTCATCATAATTTCCGCATTTTTACCATTCCAATAGCGAGTACTACCATCAAAATATATCGGATGCGGATGCGTTGATAGTAATACTTGACGCAAACATGTATTTTGATCAAATTTAGCATAATTCGCCTCAAACATTAATTCATGTTTACGTTCCTCGAAATTGTCAATTAACAAATCTTTACATTGATGACCCAATTCATATGCATCAAATATATGGCGAGTATTATTGATCTTACGCCGATGATCCAGATCTTTAAACTTTAATGCCTGATATAATTGTTCCGAACTCGTCCATACCAACCCATCGTGATGGATAGTACATCTAAAAAAATTATTTAATTCATTATATTCAATATTATTTGCTTTACCAGGTCCGCCCATATATATTATACTATATTTTGTTGTAATGTTGCATATCGATTTGCATTTGTATTAATCAACTCATTTTTGAGCTGTTTCTCTTGTTGGAACGTACTCTTCATTGAGGATGTAATAAATGTCGTTGATGATGTTGGCGATGTGGTTGCAGCGGTTTGTTGACGCATCTCATTCATGCTAATATAATCCTTATCCATGTGGCGAAGATAATAAACTGTTGTACAAGAGATTAGTAATGATATAATAATCAACACCAATGACAATGTCCGGTCATCATAAAATACAATATTTATAATCAAAAATATAATTGCAATAATAATAAATACAAATTGAATAGGCGCATGCGTCGATTCTATATTTTCGGGTGTATTTTCGGACATGTAGAGATAAATAATCAAAACAAATTGAATAATGATTATTAACATCATCATTAACAATAGAAATTCTTTCATCATAATATAATTATAATTATGACAACACCGATACAAATGCCCACTATTGCACAACTGCCAATGACTCAAATGCCAGTTCAATTCACACAAGCACCACTTCAATTCACACAAGCACCATATTATCAACCAATACCATCAGCCACCAATTCATCTAGTGTATTAAATATGGTTGAAATTGTCAAGGGAATCGTAATATTATGTGTAGTTGGCGTTGTTCTATATGGTTTATACATGTTTTTCATGATGATGCAACAATTAGCAGGTGGGATATTAAATATTGCAAAAGATGTCGCGAAACCAGTTACGGATGCGGCTCGCGAAGTTGCCGGAAGTGATGTTGGTACTATGCTTCGTAAACAACCAGCACGACTATTGAGACCATTGACTCAGACATTAAATCTTAATACATACACAACTGAAAAAGGAATTAAAAAATTTGCGGGTAATTTAGGAAATGCACTAACCTTTGGTATTGGGGGCAAAGTAGTAGGTTTATTCTAATCTATAAAAAAATATGCGAGTTATGGGGTTTGAACCCATGACCCACAGCTCATAAGACTGATGCTCTACCAACTGAGCTAAACTCGCTTTTGTCGAAAATATTTCTTTTTTTCGCGATCAAATAATCACATCTCCAATTCAAGCCCATCTAAAAAAATATGCGAGTTATGGGGCTTGAACCCATGACCCACAGCTCATAAGACTGTTGCTCTACCAACTGAGCTAAACTCGCTTTTGACGAAAAAATATCTTTTTTTCACGATCAAATTCCACCAGTTTCACATTCGCAATCAAATTTCCCCCCCAATTCCATCAGTTTCACATTTCACGATCAAACCCCCGACCATCACCATGCGAAAATAAAATATGATAATAGTATGTCAATTATGAATCAACAGGCACACGATGCATTCACACAAATTGTCAAAAAGTTCGAGAATGATAAAAAAACAGCCTCCGAACTAATGGACAATCAACGTGCCATGATTGCGTATGCACGCCATGTAGCCACAGATCAAGACAAGAATATGCGCGGCTTTATTTTATTTCATGGCATGGGTACAGGTAAAACCATTACTTCATTGCGATGTGCCTATGAAATGCTCACAAACAAACGTAAAAAACTATTTCTCATTATACCAGCCAGTCTCCACCATACCCCATGGGTTCAGTCATTAACCAGCAGCCTCGCAAAACATCCCAACTTACCACGATCTATACCCACTAAGGAAATTGCACAAAAACTATTAGATGAACAAATCTTTTTCATCCACCACAATGCAAATAATATTTCCAAACGTATCTTGGCAATTGGCGAAGAACTCAAAAGTGGCAATGAAAATATTTTTAATGATTCAGTCGTTATTATCGATGAAATCCATGATTTTATCAACACACTCGTTAATACCACATATGAA
>JACCDO010094588.1_pt1 | contig 14310 bp, 12 predicted proteins | sample 7446101 | NCBI WGS metagenome assembly JACCDO01 (sample SAMN15323440, study PRJNA562643) | freshwater metagenome | isolation source: river surface water | place: USA:Blue River Watershed | collected 2017-08-16
GGCGTCAAATTTTATGAGCCAGACCATCACACCCACTACCGATATTTTTGGGTGAGCTTTCAGGGGTTTGTACCGGTCGGAGGAGACGGTTCGAGTCCTGTGCTCCCAATGATGGGGATCAACCTCACTCCCGTGACCCGAATCACAACGACGCATGAGGGAACGACGAGCAGCATCCGCTTTTCGCCAATCGAGATCCGTCGGGACGTGAGCTCTGGAATTAACTCCAGTGTGAGTGTTCAAGCAATCGGTATGGCGTACGCTGTGGATCGGCCTCTTGTCGGAGAATTCAACGAAGAGCAAAAGGCTGAGTTTGAGAAGTACGCTCGTATCGCGGTCGATATTTTGGGACTGCGGTTTGCTCAAACCACCAATGAGGAGAATTTCTGGGGTGGCCAAGTGGGATCGGTTCAGGCTCTGACCGGACTGCGCTGGAACCTCAACGAAAAAACAGCCCTTTCTCTCGCACTTGGCGGAAGAAGTACCCTCTCCTTTGGAAAACTCGGCGACGCTGACGGGCTCGCATCTCTTTACGAGGTCGATGTATTTGCCCAGATTCAATTACTCTTAGCAGGTGCTTTTGTCCCGATGCAGTTTCGGCTCGAGGGAGGGTACCATCTCTTTGGACTCTCCCAAGCGCACGATCACTCCGTGGAAAGCACAGATGAGCACTCCCAATCTCACGGACATCCGTACCTCGTTCTCTCCGCCGGACTCTTTTTTTGATCCGGCGATCCCTCTGAACGGTTAGTACTGAATGCTACACGCCATCTCGTCCAAGTGAATGTATTTCTCTCCATCCCACGCTTGGTCGACGTTCCGAAGTTCTTGCATGAAATCGAGATACGCCTTTTGCGAATTCTCATCGTGAAAGGCGTATTTTACATCCTTAAATAACTTCAGATTCGTAGGCCGGAAATACATTTTCCAAGCCATTCGGTGCCGAAACAAATCAGACTTCCGGATCTTCTGACCAATAGGACGGTGTTCGGACTCTCTGATTTCCTTTTCGCCAACACGCATTCTGAGCGGCACTTGATCGAGCGGCAGCTTGGCGTAACAGTGATGGTCCGCCGAATGCACGACTGCGCAGTTGTGAATGAAACTCGCCGCCACTTCAGCAACTAAACCCAGATCCAACGCAGCCGACTCGTCTTGAAGTGCAGGGAAACCCGGCAATACCGAGTGAAGCTCCTTCATCCAACGCTTCACCGATTCATCGTGTGGATCGAGCGTGTTGCAGACGGTTTTGGCAAACCGAAGAATCGGGGGATAATACGCGCGCAGGAACTCACCGTAAGGGGTCGGGATCTCAGGTGGACCTGCTCGATACATAAATTTCGGGAATGCGGCCTTCCCCTGATAGCCACTGTAACCGCGTTTCATGAGCTCAAAAAAGCCACTCCGTTTGGTGGGAAGTGCACTGTAAATCTCGCGCTGATGATTATGTGCAACCGACCGATCGATGTAGAGCACTGCAAAGTTGAGCGGTAGTTGCATGTAACAATGTGGAAGCAATAATTCTCTCAGCGGATGACCTTCTGGAAGGACCGCTTTTGTGATGGCGTTAATCGAGTCTACGGGAAAGTGAACCACCGGATGCATCGATGCAATCAAGTGTACAGCGCCCGACTGAAGTGACAGCTGCTTTGCTGTCTCCCAAGCCGATCGGTTTTGAACCCAGAAAAACTCCGAGTTTTTGCGAGGCTGAAGTTGAGACTGGGGTGGCAAGATCCCTACTTTTCGGAGGCGAATCAAAACAGGAGAGATCTTGGTCTCGGTCCGCACAAAGTAGATCACGCAAGGTTCAAGGACCATCTCGGGAAATAGATCCACCCCTTCGAGCAGAGAGTAGTCCACTTTCCAATACTCCCGAACTCTTGAAGGCTCCACCCCTGCCGCAATCAAAAACTCTTCGTCTTCGCGATCAAAAGCCTGAGTGAGCGACTTACCCAGCGGACTGACCAGGTACATGTCTCCAAATCGCGCGTCGCTCGTTTCGCGCAGCACTCCCGTTTGATGAGTAAAGCGGACGGCATCCCACCAATCGGACTTCAAAGTGGAGAGATAACGAGCCACTACTTTTTCGAGGAATTCCGTCACTTCTGCTTCTGGAACATGAAGAACTGTTTTGGGGAGTTCTTCTGGAGCATGAGGAGACGGCTGCGGCCAAGGCGCCTGAATCGCCTGCTTGTAGTCCTTTGGATAATCCTCGAGATAGGTACCCTCAAAAAACCCATCCAAACCGGTGAACCAAATGCGGACGTCACGCTCATTGGCCGTAACCCACTTGGAGAGTCTTTGAATTTTTCGGCGAGTCTTGGCGAGGTCCGTGAGGTCTCCTGCAATCCCCAGGTCCTGAATTGTGCCCTGCAACCGATCCATCAGTACTTTTGCGAGAGTCATCCTGATTTGATTTTGACGCTAAAACCGAAAGAATGCACGGGGGTATTTTCAATCCCCGTTAAGCCATTCAGAATGGAATCTCCGCGATCTGGCAATTCTTCCCCCAAGGGCTGGAGAAATACTCGTGACTTCCTACAGGCTTCGGGCACTCAGTGCCACATTCAGCGCTTTCGTGAGCTACTGCATGCTGCTTCTCATCAGAACAGAAGGAATCGACTGGAACAACGCGACTGAAAACCTCGTCAATCAACTGAAGCTCGCTCTGACCCAATGGGATCGCGGGGTGTTTCTTCTCTTCATTCTCGCTTCAAGTTTTCTCGCAAGCATTACACTGCAACGCATTCTCACTCCAAAGCGGACGCTCCTCTACCGATTGCTCTTGGTTCCGATGGCGTTCCTCTACTTAGGAGTCCTTTTTGGTCTGCGCGAATTTACAGAAAAAGGTGACCCACTGGAGATCATCAAGGGACTCTTGATTGCTCCTGCAGGTCTACTCTTCTTTTTTATTCCGATTTTACCCGGATGGATTCTGGCAGCACTTTTGGATTCCCTTGCCATCAAAGCATCAAAACACTGATGGCAAGGATCTCCGTAGCCTGAATTTAGAAGCCAACATCACCGGAGTTTGTGCCTGCAGTTGGATTCACGGGTGTTCCCGGTACATCGCCCGCCAAGTTTGCAAACAAGGTGTACTCAGACAACCATGCAAGCCGAATCGTGGCAGTCTCACCGGCACGGTGTTTGGCCACAATGAGTTCGGCGACCCCTTTGTCTTCGGTCTCTTTGTTATAGACCTCATCTCGGTAAACAAAGCTCACAATGTCGGCGTCTTGCTCGATGGCACCGGATTCCCGCAAATCGGACATCATCGGACGCTTGTCTTGTCGACTTTCCACACCCCGGTTGAGCTGCGAAAGTGCGATGATGGGACACTTGAGTTCCTTTGCGAGACTCTTCAAGTTCCGACTGATTTCGGAAATTTCACGTTCGCGTGATCCGTCTCCTTTTTGGGAAGCTTTGGAGCCTTTCATCAACTGAAGGTAGTCGACCACCACGAGGTCCACTTTTTTCTCAGTCGCAAGCAAGCGTCGGCATTTCGCACGCATGTCCATCACCGTCAGATCACCGGTGTCATCGATGTGAATCCGCGCTTTCGCCAAGGCATCGGCTCCACGCGAGAGCTGCGCCCACTCCCGATCTGCGATTCTTCCGATCTTCAAACGCTTGGAGTCCACACGCGCGACCCCGGAGAGAAGTCGGAAACCCAGTTCTTCGCGCGTCATTTCGAGCGAGAAAATGGCAACTACTGCTTTGTGAGCGATGGCCGCGTTTTGAGCGGCAGAAAGAACCAGCGAGGTTTTACCCATAGCGGGACGACCTGCGACGATAATCAGCTGTCCTGACTGCAAACCGCTCGTGAGTTTATCGAAGTCATTGAATCCAGTCGAGACCCCCGTGACGTTGCGATTCTGCTGACTCATGCGCTCGATCGCGTCCATATTTGCAACCAGGATCTCGCGCATACTCGAGAACGTCTTGGTGGCTTTATTGTCGGAGACCGCAAAAACCTTGCGCTCCGCTTCGTCCAAATACCCTTCAACGTCTTCCACTCCGTCAAAGGCATCCGTCGCAATTTCTGTCGCAGCGTCAATCATGCGTCGAAGAAGCGCCTTCTTTCGAACAATATCGGCGTAGTAGTTGACGTTGGAGAGAGCGAAGTTGTCATCAAAAAGCGAAGTCAGTGCTTCACTACCGCCCACTTGATCGTAAGTCCCGCGATCACGAAGCGAGGAAGTCAGCGTGATGAGATCGAGGGGCTCACCTTTTTCGGAGAGCGCAACGAGGACTTCAAAAATCTTTTGATGAGAATCACGATAAAAATCTCGCGCTTCGAGTCCTGTCTCAAGAACTTGAAACATGACTTTGTTGCTCGCGAGAATCGCCCCCAGAATGGAGCGCTCGGCTTCTGTGTTGTGAGGAGGAACTCGGGATCCCCCTGAACCTCGCTGATTCTTCCCTTTGCGATCTCTCCTTGGATTCTCTTGCGGAGAGCCACTCGAAAAAGACCCCCCGTCATTAAACCCAAAGTTCTCGGGCCACTCCACATTCATTCCAAACTCCGACTCTGACATAATACCTCAGAACTCGCTCATGAAGCGGCGCGACCGCAAGCGCACAGGACCTATTCCTGAAAATAAAAAAGTCCCCTGAAGGGCCGGTATTTGGGCCTCAACAGGGGACTTTCAAATCCACTTTACTGGCTCAGGGCCAGTAGGGCGAACTAGAGTCGAATTACTCTTTTACAACCGAAACTTTGATGTTTGCAGTCACATCGGACTCAAACTTGATCACAACAGGGTGAACACCCAAAGTCTTGATCGGTTGAGTGAGCTGAATCACGCGCTTCTCGAGATCGAAACCGGCTTTTTTCAGGCCGTCGAGAACGTCAGTCGCGTTCACGGATCCGAAGAGCTTGTCGCCTTCGCCGACTTTGCGCTGAATCGTCACGGTGAGGTCGTTGACCTTCTTAGCCAGAGCTTCAGCAGCTTCTTTTTGTGCAAGGCGCTTCTTTTCAAGCGACTTCTTGTGGTGCTCGATCTTCTTCATGTTTCCTGCATCAGCAGCTACACCGAGCTGACGAGGCAACAAGAAGTTACGGGCATAACCTTCAGTGACTTTAACAACATCGCCGATCCGGCCGAGGTTCTCGACGTTCTCACGCAAAATAACCAACATACGCATGGTCTCCTTGAAAATAAAACTGTCCGCTATGCCTGCCTGAACTTGGATCTAAAGTCAAACCACGTATCGAAAAATCCCAAGCTCAATACTAAGGGGCTCATCAAGAGGAAGACCAAAACAAAGCCCACGGTCCGTAGAGGACCGCTGACTTTCCAAAGGTCAAAAATGAAACTCAGGATTGCGAAGCCTTGAACTGCGTACACCGCCATCAGGACTTTAAACCCGTTTGCTCCCAGTGCAGCAAGATCGCCTCTCCCGAGTACCATCATGGCCCCCACCCCGATCGTGGGCCAAAGGAGACTTTCGGGTGCCTTCCAGTTTTTGAAAAAATCTGACGAAAGCCCCATGAGGTCCCGGATCCCGCCCAAGTTCATTCGAAGGACTGAGAGCAAGTTGATGAATACGAGTGAGAACCCCATCACTAAGAAAGAGCCCGGTATTTCCCGCTCAAACTGAGTCAAAAACTCAGCCTGGGTCAGCTCGCCCATCACTTGCTCTTTTGCTTCGGGACTCACATTGGCGAAGAAGCTCTCTAAAAATGCTCGAACTTCCTGGTGGTACCATTCCAGAGGATTCAAGCCACTTTTGATCGCCAGCCCCAACACCATCAAGAGAGCAACACCGGTGATCGTTCCCCATAGGCTTACAAAATAGCGTTCGAGAGACCAGCTTCTCCGACCCAGGAACAACGCAAAAACGATTACCCAGGACGTCACAAAACAAGTGTAAAAGCCGAGAACTTCAATTCCGCCTGCGAGCCCAACCAAAGCGCTATTCGTAAGGACACTCAGCGCAAGAAGCCCTCTGCCTCGACGGTCCCGACGCATCACGGAAAGAACGATCAAAGGGAGGGGCGCTAAAATCGAAAAAAGTGCGCTTAAAAAGAGGACACCACTGAGAAAAAAAGGAATGAGCTGACCCCAGTACTGAAAAAAAGTAGCCCCTCTCCCCGACTTATCCGGAGTGTCGAGCGACGAAGAGGTCTCCATTTTCAAAACCCTCCCAAAAGGAAGGCGACACCCGTGGCGACTAAACTCACACAGATCAAGATCCCAAAATTATCGTCCAACCGATCCCCCCAAAGCTCAGCCAGAGCACCTGCTAAAGCGGAAATCAGGGCATAGGTCGTGAGTGCGGAGAAAGACCAGGCACCCGAAAACTGAGCAAAAACGACATACAACGAGACCGCAATGAGAGCGGAACCCAAAAATGCGAGTGTTCCCTGTAGGGATTTCTGACCCCGAATTTTAGTGCGTCCCCATCGCTTTCCGACCAGAGAAGCTACGGGATCGGCTACCGCCAAGACCACGAGTCCCGTCACGACTGCCGGCTCCGGAAAGACTGAAACAGCCAAAACGAGCGCCAAGAGGTACCAGGTCGCAGAGTTAACCGTGTGTCTTTCTTTCGGCCGAGAGACCAATCCGAAAACCCGGTCGACGAGGAAGTCATTCCAGTTCGGCCAAATCTTTCGGGAGAATTCGGTCAGTCCAGCAAGCACCAACATCGGAACCAAGATCCAAAGGGCCGTCTCACGGTTCAACACAAACACGTAGAGTACAGCCGCAAAAAGGCCGTTAAACGCATGAAAAAGATTCCGCCAAGGATTCAGCGGCTTAAGATGGGCAGCGCGAGAGACATTTGAAAGTCCCGCTTGCTTCAGTTCCAAAAGGAAAAGCTCATATTCCTGGCTGAGAGCTTGAGCGCGGCTTCGCATTTCGGTCTGAAACTCCCGTAACGCGATTCGGCGCTGCTCAATGGCGCTGCGATAGGACTCGAGGCTGGCATTCAACTCTCGCAGACTGGCCTCAATCCTTGGCTCAATCTCAGACTCAAACTGAGCCCGTAATTCCTGCATTCGATTCGAAAGCTGCTCTAGGCGAACTTCAAAATCCTGACGCCAACGAGGGTCCCGCCATTTGGGTCGCTGACAACGCTCCAAACAGGCAACAATCTCCAGGGAAAGAGCCTGAAACTCGGATTGATACCCCAAAACTGTGCCGGCCATCGCGTTTGAGCTCATAGTGAGCACCCCTCTCAATCTTCCGAACGACTTTCAAGTGTCAGTCAAACGGGCTCCCAAAGTGAAAATTCAAACTCTTCGCAGAACCCGATTCTCCCACAGCCACACTACCTTGAACAGAGCGTAGAAAATTCTCCCGCTTCGTGGGATTACCCCAAACATGACCAACGAAAATCTGGAAACCTTGTTTGACACCCTCCCTGAGGGAGATCACCTGCCGGAATCCCATGACTCGGGATCGGATGATGACTTTGAAGAGCCCGTGCGTTCTAACGAGTTCGCACAGATGCTCGCAGAGTCCTTCGGCAAAAAACAAAAGAAGCTCAAAGTAGGAGACAAAGTCCGAGGGGAAATCCTGGTTCTCGGTCGCGAAGAAGTTTTCGTCTCTACCGGCTCTCAACACGACGGGATCGTTTCTCGGCGCGATTTGGTTGCCGAAGACGGTACTGTTCCCTACAAGATGGGAGATCACCTTGACCTCTATGTGATCTCCGTCAAGGGCTCGGATATCCGCCTTTCTCCAAAGAAAACGGCGAAAAACCTCGCAGACGATATCGAAGATGCTTTTGACAAAATGATGCCAATCGAAGGTCGCGTCGCGGAAGTCTGCAAAGGTGGATTCCGAATCGCCATTCACGGCAAACTCGCGTTTTGTCCGATCAGTCAGCTCGACGATCAACGAATCGAAACTCCAGAAGAGTACATCGGCAAACGCTTTGACTTCATGATTACCCAATTCACCGAAGGGGGCAAAAACATCGTCGTTTCTCGACGTAAACTCCTCGATGAACAGCGCCAACTTTCCCAAGAGTCTTTCCTTGCTGAACACAAAGCCGGTGCAGTGGTGAGCGGCCGCGTGAAGCGCCTGGAAAAATTCGGTGCCTTCATCGAACTCGCTCCTGGAATCGAAGGACTAGCCCACGTTTCCGAACTCGCTTGGACTCGAATCAACGATCCCGCCGAAGTACTCTCCGTTGGACTCGATCTTCCGGTCAAAATCCTGAAAATCGAGCATGTCGAAGGGAAGACCCGAATCGCGCTTTCAGTGAAGCAAGCAACTGGAACTGAACCTTGGGACGCGCTTCCCGCCCACTTGGTGGAAGGCCAATACGTTCCTGGAAAAGTCACTCGTTGCGCGAAGTTTGGAGCCTTTGTGGAAGTCGCTCCTGGAATTGAAGGGCTCATTCCGTTGGGTGAGCTCGGCGCAAGTAAGCGCATACATTCGGCCGAAGAAGTCGTGAAGCCAGGAGACACCCTCAGTGTTCGCATCCTTTCGATCCAGAAAGATGCACGTCGGATCAGCTTGAGCCTCCGGGATCCAAACGCTGTATCGACTCGCAAGGACTCTCATGAGGACACAAACGACGGAGACTGGAAGGAGTACTCGGCAGCTCAAAAGGCTAACAAAACTTCCGGTTCGGGCATGGGAACTTTCGGAGGAGCATTTGGAGATAAACTCAAATCTGCTCTCGCCGCAAAACCCGCACCCAGCTCCAAAACCCAAAAGAAAAAGTGAGTAGGCCCGGCCTACCCGCAAAAAAAACGCAGTGACTCATCCAACAGTTGTGGAGTGCGCTCCACAACTGTTGTTTTTTCAGCGGGAAATCATCGCGCCAAGCCCTCACCCTGGTAACCTCAAGTTGCCGCACAACCTGTCGAAACAATTGGCGTTTTCAGGATTGCTCACCTTTTTTGCACGATTTGGCACCTGACTTGCTCATAGGTATTCCCGTGAGCACGATGGAAGAAGCTCCGCAACTCCTGAGCGTTAATCGAACCGGGCGCTCTGGAGAACGGTTTTTCTTTTGAGAGTTCCCTAACTCTCAAAGCCCAGCGTGCTCACATCTCCAAAATTGGAGGCTCGCACAGTCGGAGGGAATTCTCTCCCTCTCTCTCTCCCCTCCGGCTGTGCGACTGCCAAAAACAAAGAAGGGCGACTTCCGTAAGGAAGCCGCCCTTCTTTGTTTTTATAACTCGGAGTAGAGAGGAACTCTTACTCTTCAGATCCTGCTTCTTCAGCGAAGGATGCAGAGTGTCCGCGATCCGAACGCTCATAACCGCCACGACGGCCGCCTTCTTCGTAGCCACGGCGTTCTGCCATGCGCTCTTCACGGCGAGCTTCGCGCTCTTCTTCACGCTTCTTCGCAGCTGCTTTTGCTTCTTCGCGCTGCTTGGTGAAGTTCTCAACGCTGAATTCGTTGCCGAGGGCAACGCTCATGAAACGGAGAACTTTGTCGTTGAGGCGGAGATTGCGCTCCATCTCAGCAACGACATCGCCTTTTCCGGTGTACACGAAGTAAGTGTAGTGACCGCGGGTTTCTTTTTCGATTGCGTAAGCAAGCTTCTTCTTGCCCCAGTCTTCGTGCATGACCATTTCGCCGCCGTACTGAGACACAACGCCTTTGAGCTTCTCTTGAAGAGTCGCGAGAGCTTCGTCGGTCATTTCAGTTTTGGTGATGAAAGTGGTTTCGTACCCTGCTGGGAGTGCTTGAACGGTTGGATTCGCCATTTTTCTGTCTCCTAAAGATAAAAACATAAGCCGGAAAGCTCCGGATTCGGCCCTTGGCGCGTTTCCTTCTCCTGGATCCCCACGAGTCAACCCGTAAGGAGCCCTCTCCTGGACCGAAAGTCGGGCGGGAGGAGCGAGATGGAATTCTGCCCTGAGAACCTAGCCCGCTACCATAGGGTCCGAGGTGACTCAAAGCGAGTTTTCGCCTCTGCGGAAGATTTCTTGCCCAGATGTGCGCACTCCTTCATTCTGAAAGGACTGCCCATGACCCATCCCCGCTCGAGCAATCACCCCGAAATTCCCCTCACTCGCGCAAGAAGTCTCGTCTCTCGCTACGTCATGGGAATCATCGGGGTCCTCATTTTAGGGGGTATGGCCATCGGAAGCGTTCTCACACGGGAACTCGAAGTACAGGAGTCCCGGCGGAACGCCGAACAACTTCTTCAGACCTTGGGCTACTCCCTCCGTTTTGACCTTTTGAGCGGCAACCTCATCATGACCGAGGAAAGAATCAAAGCCCTCCTGGGTCAGGGGTTTCAAGACCATGCGTGCATCACGATCACAGAACCTGACTCCCCGATCCCTGCTCTCCGTTCTGGAGTACCGAAAATCTGTAACCAGAAGTCGCCCGAGATCCACTCCCTGGAGCATTTGATTTACTACGATGAGGAACGCACTCAAGTCGCCTATCGAATCGTCCTCCATTACCGGAACCTCCCGATTGGTGTTCCGATTCCGAAGTTCGTCATCGGCTCCGCTCTCGCCCTTCTGACGCTCGTCTTTTTTGCGGTTTCTCAAATGAGTAGAGCCCTCAGTGCAATCTTTGACCGAATACTCGAACTCACCTCAGTCAAAAGCTTAGAGGAGCTCCCGCAGGAGCCCGACCCCATTCAAGAAGTGGAGTCGGTGAGACTTTCCGCGGTTCAGCTCAAGCAGCAAGAGAATGAGCGCCTCAAAGTCGAAATCAAGCGCGCCGAACTGGGCGCGATTCAAGCCGTGCAAGCACAAGTGGCGCACGATGTGCGCTCACCTTTGAGCGCCCTTGCTTCAATCGAAAAGGACCTCAGTACCCTGCCTGAGGAGACTCGCATTTTGATCCGAAGCTCCGTCTCACGCATTCAAGACATCGCTAACCAACTTACCCTGCGAAATCGCATTCAAAAAGAAGCGCTCGATCGCTCCTCTCACTCACAACGGACCGCGACCGAAGAGCAGGAGGCACGTCAGACCCTGCTTCTTGCCCCTCTCGTCGAGCTGCTCGTATCGGAGAAACGGTTGCAGTATCGGTCCAAACTTCGACTCCAAATCGAACTCGAGCAACACTCCAATGCCTATGGTGCGTTTGTGGAGGTTCAGCCAACCGAACTCAGACGTGCTTTGTCCAACCTAATCGACAATGCAGCAGAAGCGATGGATCATCAAGGTCCGGTCAAACTCCGATTGATTCGAGAGGGCCAGAAAATCCTGATTCAGATTCAAGATCAGGGCAAAGGGATTCCCGAGAGCGTTCTTCCTTCGATTGGCCAACGGGGATTCTCTTATGGAAAGCCGGCAGGAAGTGGTCTTGGAGTAGCCCACGCGATTCAGTGGGCAAAACGCTGGAACGGTGATCTCGCGATTCAGAGCCAAGAAAACAAAGGGACGACCGTTCAACTAATATTGCCCTTGGCCTCTGCTCCTGAGTGGTTCCCGCTCGAGCTCGCCCTCATTCGACCGTCGATGGGCACACTTCCTTCGGTGGTGATCCTTGATGACGATTCTACGATTCATCAGATTTGGCGCAGTAAACTCGAGGGACAGGCAAAGCTGCATCACTTCTCCCATACTGGTGAACTCGAACACTGGTGGAACGCAAACGCTGCACAGGAACCGCACGCTTTCTTTCTGATCGATTTCGAAATCATTGGAGACAGCCGCACCGGTTTGCACATGATTGAGCAACTCAAACTTCAGAACCGTGCGCTTCTCGTGACAAGCCACTTTGAAGATCGCAACCTCGTCGAGCGCTGCAAAAAACTCCAGATCTCTATCCTGCCAAAACCGCTCGCTTCCTTCATCCCAGTCCGGGTTCATCCGGCCATTGCGGTCCTAGTGGATGATGACCCCCTGGTTCACCTGACCTGGAAGAAAGCCGCACAAAGGCGAGGCATCACGCTCAAGAACTACACAGGATCGAAAGCACTCCTTGAGGAAGCTCACACTCTTTCTCGAGACACACCCTGTTATTTGGACGTTCAACTCGGACCCGAGGACTATGGACCTGATCTTGCGGTCAAACTCCATGCGATGGGATTTCACGAACTTGAGTTTGTGACCGGTCTCGATCCCAAGGAAGTGCCGACGTTACCCTTTGTCAAAAAGATCGGTGGTAAAACCCCGCCGTTTTAGGACTGCATCTCCTAACCCTGAGAGCGACCCACCAATGCGTTTTCTTCTTCAGTTTTGGCCTTTTCGCGCTCTTTCTCAGCTTTTGTCTCGGTGCCCGTCTTCTTTCGGTAACGCTGTAAAAACTCGACCGCGTGAATCGAACCTTCGTACATCAAGATCATCGGAGTCATCAGAAGCAACATCGAGATTGCATCCGGAGGAGCGGCAAAAGCTGCCACGATCGTGATCCCGATGATCGCAGTTCGGCGTTGAGCTCGGAGCGTCTTGGAATCGACCACTCCGAGGAAGCCTAAGAGCGTGATCACTACCGGAAGCTCAAACGCGAGTCCGAAAAGCAACATCAGCTTGAGTGCGGTCCCGTAATAAGAGTCAATCGTCAAAAGGGGTACGTCTGCGGGTCCCCCAAAAGTGACAAAGTATTTGAAGCCGACCGGAAACAAAACCGTGTAAGCAAACGCCGCTCCTGCGATGAAAAAGAAAGTCGCAGCTGCGATGAAAGGCAGAGCCATTCGCCGCTCGCGGGGATACAAGCCGGGCGCTACAAACTTCCAAAGCTGATGAAAATAAAGAGGACTCAGGAAGAACACGGAAGCGTAGCCCGCAATCTTCAAATGCGTCAGGAAGTTTTCAAATAGACTCGTAAAGTACAACTTCTGCTGCTCCGGCGGAAGCGCATCGAAAAGCGGCTGACGGAGAAAAGCCATGATCGGTTCCGCGAGAAAGTAAAAACCGACAAAACCAGCCATGAAAATGTACAAACAGGTCATCAACCGTGAGCGAAGCTCGTCGAAGTGATCGAAAAAACCCATCCGCGCTTCCGTGTTTTGTTTGGGGGAAGCTTGGGACGATCGTCCGGTCGATGTGCGGGGAATGGGTTGTGTCATAAGTAAATAAGGATATATTCTCGACACGGAGGGTGCGTCAACGCATGCAGCTCAGATCTCTCGGATATAGTTTTGCGCTCGCAACCGGCGGTGGAATCCTCTTGGGTGCCATTTACTTTCAGTCCCTTCAGGACCGCCCTGGCCTCTCCCTCGCTCATTCACCCCTTTCCTCCGTTTCGAACTCCCTGCCTCCCCACCTGAAGCTCGACTCGCCTTCCAGCTGGAGGACGGAAGTCCCCAACGGACTGTCGGAGCTCACTTGGGAGCTCGACACTTCCGAAGGAAAAATAGTGATCCGGTTTTATCCCACCCAAGCCCCGAAAAGTTGCGCGAGGATTGCCGAGCTCATCGACGAGCACTTCTATGACGGACTCAAGTTTCACCGAGTCATTCCGGACTTTGTTGCGCAGGCGGGAGACCCCACCGGCAAAGGCGATCAGGGAAGCGGCCAAACTTTGGAGCCCGAATTCAGCACCCTCACCCACCAAGAGGGGACTGTGGGCCTGGCTCGGGGACGAACGCCAGACTCGGCGGATAGCCAATTCTACATTACGCTCAGCTCACAGCCCCACCTCGATCAAAATTACACAGTCATCGGACAAGTCATTGAAGGGATGTCCGCTGCAAAAAAACTCAAAACGGGGAGCGTCATCCTGCACGCAAGGCTAGCCTACCTTCCTTTTGAAAAAAAGGAGCCCGTCCCTACCTCTACTGCCAATTCTTTTTAGCGGCTCCGCCGACCATCGAACTGGGCTCAATCCCCGCATCCTTGAGGATTCGAGCGGCTTTCTGACTTCCCGTCGAAAGCCACTGCTCATAAACTCGAAGCAAGTCCGACTCGGACTTCGGAAAAGCGACCTGTGAAACTTCAGAGAGAACTTCGACAAAGTTCCCAAAGCGCTCGGAGAGTTCCTGATAAACCGGACGCATCCCTTGGTCATCCAATCGACTGAGAACGTTACCGTAGGCCACTCCACCCATTCCGATGTAGTAGTCCACAGTGATGGCTTTTTTCTTTAAGCGTTCTTGAAAGAAGCCTGCCATGTACAACGAGACATCACCCACTTGACGAAACAAAGCGCGCTGCCCCTCCCGGTCGGAAGTTTCGAGCGCCTCTTTGAGCATCAATACGAGAGGTTCTTCGCGCCGACTCCCATCTGCATCCTGAACAAACAGACGATCGGCCGTCATGAACTGATTGAGCAAGTTCACTAAGTAAAACTCGGTCTCGGGCTTGGCCTTTACTTTTTGTCTCCCCATCGCTTCGGTCACGAGTTCCCGAAAGAACGCTTGGGGTTGGGTGATCCATTCGATGCGTTTGGCTGACTTTGACGGCATCCGACCTCCTTCCTTCTATGGTA
>JACCDO010563967.1_pt1 | contig 14310 bp, 16 predicted proteins | sample 7446101 | NCBI WGS metagenome assembly JACCDO01 (sample SAMN15323440, study PRJNA562643) | freshwater metagenome | isolation source: river surface water | place: USA:Blue River Watershed | collected 2017-08-16
ATTATGTGTATTATTTTTATCGTGATATGTTTAATAAATTAAAAAAGACAATTGATAATCTTAATAGCGATGATAAATGTAAGTTATCTGCATTATTTATATTTCTAAATAAGACTTGTTTTAGAGGTCTTTATAGAGAGAATAGTAGCGGTGAGTTTAATGTACCTTTTGGTAATTATTCTAATCCATCCATTTATGATAAAAATAATATTACTAATTTATCGAAACTATTTAAAAAATATAAGGTCAAGTTCAAGTGTTTGACATTTGACACAATTACTGTTAAAAATAATTCATTTGTATATTTAGACCCACCTTATTATCCCGAAAATAGTAATTCGTTTGTAGACTATAATGGTACTTCATTTAATTTAGAAAGTAATAATAAATTACTTAATATGGTTAATAATTTGAATGATAAGAACATTAAATTTGTATTATCAAATTCAGATACTCAATGGATTAATGATAATTATAATAAATATAATATAAATAAAATTTTATGCAAAAGAAAAATTAATTCAAAAAATCCAAAATCTACTGTTAATGAGGTTATTATAAAAAACTATTAATATAGTATAATAAATGAAAAATTTATATTTTTATCATTCAATTATAAATACTATTGCAATATTATGTTTATCAGTTGGTTTATTTTATGCTATTTCTAAACCAGATGGATGGTTTCCAAAACATCGTTTATCAATGATATTATTTGGTATTATTTTAACAATTAGTGTGTTTTATGCATTAATTATTCGTGAATTCTATGATGAAACTGAAAAAAATTATATTCATAGTATACTCGCAATTATAATAATATTGTTAGTATTATTACAAATATTTATAGCAATTGTTTTTAGAGATTATAATAGAGAATTGTTTGAGAAGTTTCATAAAATTAATGCAACAATTATTGTTATTTTATTATCCTTTCAAATTTATTTTGGTATTGATGCTTATAAAAATAAAACTAATTCAATTTAATAATATTTAATAAAATAAAAATAATAATTTATTAAATATTTATTGTTTCCATTGAATACTTTCGTATGAGTATTGTTGTGGAGGATTCAATAATATAGATTCACGATTATTCGATATCTTTTTAGCAATACATACAATATACACCGGCATATTAGTGTCAAAATGATATATGTTTCTACCATTATTATTTTTATGTAATTCACTGACATCAATCCATTCATTTGGTTGAGTATTTAATTTAGCTAATTTTAATTGAAGTAATTCCATACCATATTTTGATTGCATTGTCGAATAAAAAAAGTCTGGTGAAAACTGGTAAAAACCGTGACCGGAATAATTATTATTACAAGTTATAGACACAAACACACCATCGATATCTAATAAATTTATAATATTTTCAATTACTTGAGGTATATTAAATATGTGTTCGATTGTACCTCCATCTAATATAAAATCATATTTTTTAAAATCACTTGTTAAAGGAAGATTCATATCGTGGACGATACTAGCATTTTCATAATTGCTATTATCCAACGTATCTAACATTTTAAAATTAAATGTATTTATTAATAAATCATCAATAAATGGTTTCTTTGTAGGGTCATCGTTATTTTTATAATATGTCTCATTATCAATATGTAAATTATAGAATGAATTGATAATATTCGAAATTTCATAATTTATATCAATCGCTTGGCGTCCTAGTGTTAAAGCTCTATTATTATTTTTGGTTTTAAAGAATCCTTCTAAAAAAGCATGATAACCAACTATATCTATACCCATTATTAAATAATTATTAAATTATGTTTTAAGTAAAAATATAAATGAATTGAAATAATTAATTTACATTTGCCAATTCTTTTAAAACGTTATCTAAATCTCTATTATTTATATTATTTATTTTAGACTCACGAATCATTTTTCGATTTATGATACGTTTACTATAATTAAGAATATCGTTGTAATTATATTCAAATTCATTATTAGTTATAGTAGTTTTATCATCGAATTTAATATTAGTGCTAACTTTACCTAATAATCTAGACCATAATTCACTCGCATATTCTTGTTTGTCGTGTAAATCACATATATATACCATATAAAATACTGAAAGTACTACAAACAAGCCCATTGAATTAAAAATTACTTCTAATAATGATTGATTAAAATCAAAGATTTTAAATAGTATGAAACTTGCTGTACTAAATACAGAAATTGATTGTATTAATTGTAATTTTGAAAGTAATTTTTTACATTGATTATTATGTAAGTCAATATAAAAATTAATATTATCTGATAAATTATTTTTCATTTTATTAATTAATTAATTAATATTATTTTTATAAAAAATATAAATTAGAATTTATATTAATCAAATTTTTTAAATATATCATTATTAATTAGCATTACTATTTCTTTATTGGTATACATTGATTTTGTTTTATACAGTTTATTATCATTAAAATAAACTCTACTTAATACTAAACTAGTATCTAAAATTAAATCATTATAATGGTATTCTAATTCAAAATCATCACTATTTATGTTTATAAGTATAAAATTTATTTTACGCAAACAATTATAGTGAATAGTATATTTTTTTTCAATGAATTTGAATAAAATTGTATATATTAGCCATTCAAGACTTAATATATAGAATTTATATTGACGAATACCTGTATCATATAATTTAAATGTTACATCTAAAATAACAGCAATTGATAATAATAAAAACCCCCAATTTAAAATACTGAATAAAGTTTTATAAGATTTGATATATTTATTATGAATATCATATAAAATTAAGATTTTATGTTTGATTACTTGTTCTATCTTCGATTGTTCCATTTTGCTTTGTTGTTTTATGTTATGACTAATAAAATAATAGTTTATATCAAATTTTTATTCAACTCATTTATAACTTCATTATCTATATCTGTATTATTTATATAAATCATATACTCTTGTGTTTTACTAAAGTTAGATATAAATTTATTTATATATTTTTTATACCATAAGCTAGTATGTATAATTCTATTATACTCTGTAGCGTATTTTAATAAATTATTACTATGTACATTTGTATCCATTATATAATAATCGATATCAGTTTGTATATTATTTTTCAAATTATTTAAATTATTAATTGATATATTAATTTTATTTATATCAAAATTATTGCTATTATAAACCATAAATATAAAAATAAATAAAATATTTGTACTTCCATTCATAATAATATAAATATGTTCGTTTGAATTAAATTTGTTTAAAACAATAATAAATAATAAATAAAAAAAATTAAGTAAAAAATAAACCATTATACTAAATAAAATATTATTATTGTAACTTTGTTTATCATTAAGTGTCTGTTCTTGTATCCATTTTAGACATACTATTTTTTCAATTAGATAATTAGTCTCAAAGTTTAATGTATTATCATTTATATTAATATCTATGAAAGAATTGTTATTCATATTATTATTAGTATCATCTTCATCCAATATTAATTTATAATTCATAGTATTCTAATTATAAAATAATATTATTTTTTAACTTCAGTTGGGTTTTGCAATTCAGGTTGTTTTGGTTCTTCTATTGGAAATACTCTATTAATAAAATAGTCAATCTTTTGACGTAAATTAGTTTGATATAAAAATAATGTAAAACCAAAAACGGTACCTCCACCTAATTCTTTTACACGTGAATGTTGATAACCATATAATCCATCGAATGGAAATGGTATATAACCAACAATATTTCTAGCAATATAACCGGCTATTGCAATAATTGATATATTTGCTAGAATTTCAAGAAATATTTTAATAGTTTTCTTGTTATCAGCGTCTTCTTTATCAAATTTACCAATTTTAACATCTAACCATTTTGAAAATCCAATACAGAAAATAGAAAATGCGATAGTAATCATTGTTATATCTAATAATTTTAAACTTCTAATTTTAATATCAGTAACAAGGTACATTTGAGGTGCTTCCATTTTATATATAATATAAACTAATAATTATTTTTATATAAATTTATTATTATCTAAACTAATAATACATTAATGAGTGAGATTAAAGTTAAAAAGAATAGATGTTACTTATGTAATAAAAAAACTAATATTAATTATTTTGAATGCAAATGTGGTAATAATTTTTGTGAATATCATAGGTTTCCATTTGAACATAGTTGTAGCTATGATTGGAAACAAACTAATAAACAAAATTTAGAAAAAACATTAGGTGAAGCAATTAAAAAAAGTAATTCTTTAAGTATATAGAAATTTATAGATATTCCTTTTATATTAAGAATAATAAAAAATCGTCCACGTAAAATTATTTAAAATTAATTCTACTATTAAGAGTAAATAGAAATGTCTGAAATTAAAAAAACAAGAAGCTTATCTGGTTATATGGTATTTACCATGCAAGAACGTAAAAAAGTTGAAGAAACTATGCCAACATTAAAATTTGCTGATATCTCAAGAGAATTAGGTAAAAGATGGAAAGCATTATCTGATGCTGAAAAAGCTAAATTCAACGAAACTGGTAAAACAACTGTTGTTGAAGTTAAAGAAAAGAAACCTAGAAAATCTAAAAAAGCAGAAGAAGCTACACCAGTACCTGTTGAAGTCGCAACTTCTTCTAAGAAATCTAAAAAATCAAAAGCTGCTGCAGCAACTGAAATTCCAGCACCTGCAACTACTAAAAAATCTAAAAAGGTTGCGAAAGAAGTTGACCCAAATAAACCAAAACGTGGTAAAAATGCATTTATGTATTTCTTAGATGAACATCGTCTTCCAACTAAACAAGAATTAGAATCTGCTGGTCAAAAAGCAGGTATTACTGATGTTACTAAACAAGTTTCCGTTAAATGGAAGGCTTTAACTGAAGCTCAAAAAGCACCATATGTTGCAAAATCAAAATCTCAATAAGTCAGTTATAAAATAATATTTATTTTTTAATATTTAAAATCATCTTAACTATGTTACGATATATAATTAAAATGATTCAAGTTAATAATTTTAAAAAAGGAATTGTTATAATCCCTACTCAAGGTCTAGGTAATCGATTACGTATGATGGCTTGTGGTTATGCATTATCAAAATATATTAATGTACCTTTAAACATTATTTGGAATAAAACACCGGATTGTTTTGCATCATATGACGATTTATTTGGTGATAATATGTTTAAAGTCATGACCCAAGATACTTTATCAAAAAGCAAATATTTATTTTATGGTAATGTTCATACAAACCAATTTATTGGAAATATAAGTAATATTGCAATAGAGTATGATTATCTTGTTATTATAGGCGGTCACGAATTTAAACACGATAAGATGAATATTAATGATTTCTTATATCAAAAATCAGAATTCTATTCTATTTTAAAGTATAGTCAAATTGTTAATGATATATTATCTAATTACTCATCTGATATTTATAAAAGATATATAGGTGTGCATATACGAACATTTAATAACACTTTTGATAGTGATGATGTAATGAATCCAAAATTCAATAATGTTTTTAATCCAATTAACTTCGAAATAAATTCACCTGCAAATGAATATTTTAATGTTATTGATAAAATTAAAGATAATATGCCATTATTTATATTTTCAAATAATATGAATGTTATCGAATTATTTAAAAATAGATATCCAAACCGTAAAATATTAAATACTAGCACTTGTATATTTGAAAGAGATAATAATAATGCAATTATTTATAGTTTAGTTGAATTTATTTTATTAAGCAAGTCTAAATTAATTATTGGAACTTTTTTTTCATCATTCTCTGATGAACCGTCTTTTATTAACTTTATTCCAAAGATTACACCAATTACAGATTCTGTAAAAATACAACCTAATTTAAATTATATATATCATTGTCATAATTATTCAGTATTAAAAATTAAAGATAATGAGTTTTATGGTTTAAATTTAAATAATTTTCATATTATCAAATATTTTAATATTTAATTTTTTTTATTAAAAAAATATTCAACTACTTTATCATATATATTCTCATAATTTTTTTGAAATAAGCCAGTTGATATATTTTTACGTGTATTTTTATAAACCCATAATGGTTTCATTGATGTCATATTTGTTTTACTTGTTTTTGTTAGTATACAACCAATATACTCACCTTTTAAGAATTCTGTTATAAATAACATTATGAATTCAGATACATTCGGCATTGTAGATGTATTAGTTATATGTACTACAAAATATGCATCCTTTTTTAATAATTTAAAAACCTTAATAATTGCTACAAATAAAAATTTTATTAACCAATCTTCATAAACTGAATAATTATTAATGGATTGTGTTTCTTCATCAGTATATATTTCAAAATTAAAATATGGAGGACTTGTAAATGCTAAATCGATTGGAGGTATATGAGATATATCTGCCTTTTCAAATGGCTCTGTTTTAATTATAACATTTTTTGTTTTAAATTTATTTATAATTTTATTATATCCATCTACTAATGAAGTATTTGGGTCAAAACCATAATATTTAATGTTTTTATCATATGTTAATGAAGCTATTAATCGGTCACCCCATCCTGAACTAAAATCTAAAACTGTTTTTGGTTTAAATATCTCATATATACTCTTCGCTAGTGTTACACGAAATAATGCAGCTTCTTTTGATAAATAATAAATTTCATCTCTTAAAGTCCTATTATTTATATCTTTTTTCTTAATATTAATTATATTATTTATTAATTCTTTTTTATTATTATCCCAATATTCTTTTGGTGATAAACACGTTATATTTATCTTTCCTTTACACGCTACTGCATTTATTCTTGATTCCTCTGTGAATAAATTTGTAATTATATCAATATCATAATAATATTGGTCTGGTAGTTCTATAATTAAAGTACCTTGCTCAGACTGATTTATCAATTCAGGTTCTTTAAAAAAATATAAATTTTTAGTTAATGCTGGTATTTTAAAACTAATATTTGGTAAATAATTTATTACTTTATTATTTGTTAAATATATTATATTGTCAAAAACCGTAAACTTTTTTAAGTTATTATAATAATAATTAAATGGTTTCATATCATATTTCGAAAACGGAAAACTATATTTTTTATTTTCGAAATGTTCAATAAATGTTTTATAAGTATTATTTGTTATATATGATTTCGCATCTGAATGATTAATAAAAGGTATATTATTTTTATCACCTTTAAATATATCTTTTTTCATTAATATATATTAATATTTTATTATATTTTACTATTATTAAGTTTACCAACTAAATCCAATACTGATTTTATTGATTTAACATTTAATTTATCAATAAAGTGTTCTTTTATAAATTCTTGGTTATCTTCCATTACTAATTTTTTAACTAATTTATAATTATTTTCATAATATTGATTAAATAAATACATTTTATTAATTAATTTATTTTTACTTAATCCATCTATAAATAATGCCCACCATAAAACAACATCTTTAAATTTTTCAGTTACAATATTATTATCATTATTTTTATATGTTTTTGTTCCATCAACTGGTAATAACCATGGCTTACTATCTGAAAAGAAATGTAAAATTCGCATGACATCATCCTTATAATAATCTTTAAACCAAAACCCTGTTGAATTATATATATGATGTATTAATGTCCATCCTACTTTCGGTCCATTTTCATAAACTGAGTAATAATACGCAATTGATTGTTCATCTGAACCAGACATAATTGTATTTTTATTTATAAATGAATTAGTTGATAACATTTCAATAAATTTTATAAAATCTATTATGCTTGGTTTTAATAATATACTAGATGCAACTACTGTTGGAACTGCTCCTACTCTAAATAATTCTTTTATTAAATTATTACTAAGAAATGTATTATGTTTTAAATAACCATCTGTACCTATCATCTTCTTATTATATCTTTTATAATATTCTACATATGCATTATGTATTTTACCAATTGGTTTTAGAGAATATGTAGAAAATACTCCACCTGGTGCATTTAATTTAAATAAATGGTCTATATTATCTAATACGATTGTATCTCCATCTAAAAATATAATTTTTTTAAAAGGTAACCTTAAAGATTGCCATTTTGTAAAACTTTTATTAATCCAACTAGAATATAATTCTTTTTGTCTTTTATGTTTAAAAGGTACTGTTTGGTATTCAATATATTCAACTTTAACAACATAATCTGTAATTTTTTTAAGAATATTAATAGAATTATCACTCACACCATCCGTAACCATTACAACTGTATTACTATCTGGTTTTGTTCTTGATAAACTCCATACGGATGTAAATATACCTGGTAAATAGTTATCATTTATCATTAATAACCATACATATGCCGTATCTTTTTTAACAACATTATCATTCGATTTTATTAATTCTAAAATATTATATTTCATTTAAAATTTGATTATATTATATTTTAATATATTTATTGTATACAAACTTTAATCGATGGAAGAAATTACAACAGACAACCTTATTATACGTGAATTATCTTTAGTTTTTGAAAATGTTAATGATAGACACGTTAAATATATTAATAAATTGAATGATTTCACTTTAAAAGAAAAACATATCGTTTCATATAAATTATGCAAACAACCATCCAGAATTTATTCTGATAAACGAATAGGTAAATATAATGTACATATTCTACTACCAAACAATGATGCAAAACTATTAATTAGTACATTTATATTTGATTCTGGATTAAACTTATTTGAAACAGAACGAGGCAAACGAAGACTTATTAATGAAGTTTCTAAAAAATTTAATATTACAAAAGATAAAATCCTTTTCTAATTTTAAATTATTGAAATTATTTCTTTTATATTTTTAAGACTTTTATTTTTATCACCAATTTTTGGATTATATTCACATACATCAATACTCATTACATTACATTTTGATTCAAGTTCATTAAAAATACATTTTATATCATACATAGATAAACCATTTGGAGCTGGTGTTCCAGTAGATGAAATTAATTCTGGAGTTATACTATCAACATCAAAACTAATATGTATCACTGGATTATCGCATAATTTATTTATTTTATTAATTATATTTTTAATCACTCTCTTAATACTATATTTACGTATGTAATTCATTGAATAATTATTTATTTTAGTTTTATCAATAAGTTCTTGTTCACCAACATCAATTGAGCGTGTACCAATATAAAATATGTGTTCTATTTTTATTGTATCTTTTATCCAGTTTAATTTAGTTATTCCAGATACGTAATTAAGTGGCATTCCATGTAAATTTCCACTTGGTGATGTTTCAGGTGAGTTAATATCAGTATGTGCATCTATCCAAATTACAAATAAATTATCTTTTCCATACTTATTTACGCTATTTAATACCGTTGGAATGGATATAGAATGATCTCCTCCAAAGGTTATTATCTTTTTATCGGTTGAATCATTATTATTATGTATATATTCATATACTTTTTTTAATTCATTAAGTGGTCTACGACGATTATCATATGGTATTTGTATATAATCTTTTATATTCATACTTTTTATAATCTCGATACCACCATTTTGAACACCATCTTTTTTCTGTCCATTCTTACACGGAATATAATAATATTTTGTAATCATTTTTTTATAATAAATAAGTTTTTTATTTCAAAATTTATTTATAATAATTGTAAATTATTTTTTATTCTAATTCAGTTATTTCATTAAAAACTAATAATCCATCTTTACTAAAAGCCCCATAACAGTATTTTTCACTATATATGTCTGAACCCGGTTGAGATGATAGATATCTACTTGTAATCATTTCATTATAAGTAGTAATCCATAAACCATATAAATGTTTCGATACTGGATTGGAAAAAACTAATTTTTCACAAGTTCCATCTAATAACTCCCACGGTTTTGGCTTTAACATATAATGTATAACATATGGTTTGTCTATATACCCTTTACGCAAAAAGTCTATTACAATGGATGGAGAAATATTATATTTCATATTAAGTGTTGTACACTCCAATATACCTTTTTTGATTAGTGAGTTAAATATATCCTGATCAGTATTAATATTTCTAAAACCATCTAATCCTAAATTAACTAATTCTCTAAATAAGAAACGGGTAGTATTTACATTTGGTTTAAATATAATTACACCTGAATTAAATGCATTCTTTGTTAATACGACACAATATTTATTATCTTCTTGTAAACTAGCTTGCATATCATTTACCATATATAATCTGGATATTGAGTTTCCATTTGTTGTTTCTAAATCATAATCAAATAAATGGTCTATATTACTCATTAGTAGTAAATCTGTATCTAAGTATATTACTTTTTTAAATTGCTCTAAACTAAATACCATATATTTACCATAATAATGCTTATTTATAATTTCATTTACTAATACTTGATTCGTTGTAAAACTAGATAACGTACTATTTAAATTACAGTTAATAGATGATATTCCATAATCTGATAATATTTGTCTAACTTTATCAGAAACATTTTCGATTAATAATATACAAAAACTATATTTTGAACCTACTTTTTTCAAATTATAGTCTAATAGTAATACTCCTTTTAAATCTCTATCATTTGCCATATATGCTACATATATATTCTCTGGATATGTGGGTGGTTTTATTTTATTTTTTTTTATAATTTCAAGTGTTATGTTTTCCTCAGTCATTTAATATTAAATACTTGTATTTATAATTTTAAGTATTAGTATAAAAATATAATTTTAGTGAATAAATGTTTTAATTTATTTTGTTAAATTGTGTTGATTAACAAAATCAATTAATAATTCAGTAAATTTTTTATAATGAATACCTTCATTGTTTATACAATTTAAAATTCTTGCTTTTCTAGCTGATATATTATCTTTATTTTCAAATAATTTGAATTTATTTATAGCCTCTTCTTCTTGATATCCTACACAAATAATGTTTAAAACGTTTCTATCATATGTGTCTAATAATTGGGCATACTTGATTGGTGTACCTAAAATCTTTTCACCTGCTGTTCCTGCAGTATGATATGTACGTGTTTTTACTTCAATTATTTCATCGTCACATATCCAATCAGGCTTCATATTATCTTTAATAACAGGTTGTACTAAATTTATTCCTTTTATTGAATATAATTCTTTCACCAACGATTGTCCAAATAATGTAGTCCATTGTTTATTATCTTTGGATTTCATTTTCAAATTACCCCAATTCTTTTCTGTATCTTCACTATCTGTTTTTTTTAAAGTTTTTACAAATGCTTTATCATTGAATAACCATTTTAAAACTTCTTTATCTTTTAAAAGCTCAATTGTTTTAATTTTTGAATTATTTAAATATTCGTGAATCTTCTCAATCTTATCATTTAATGAATCATCATTACTTACTATTTCATTATTGTCAAATAATTTTTTAACAGTACTTTTAATTGTTTCTGATTCATTAATTACCTTGTTTACCGTTTTTTTAATTTTCGGTGCGTCCAATTTTGATTCAGTTCTTTTTAATGTAGATGGTGTATTTATTAATTCTTTTAATGGAATTGAGTCTGACTCATCGTCAGATACATCGTACACAATAACAGGCTTACTCTTATTTCTGGCACTTCTTCTAGGTTGTATTTTAGGAATAATTAATTCTTCATCTACATCTACTAGCTCCGTTTTATCGAATGCTATATCACCTGTATTTTGGTCTTTTCCCTTATTTCGGGTTGTTTTAGTAAGTTGTTTTTCTAAAACAATTGCATTATCATTTAATGGTTCAGCTTTTTTATTTACAAGTTTTGAAATATTAATGATTGTATTATTTTTTTTGTTTAAAATTCTTCTACCTTTATCATCACATACAAGTAATATGGTTGATGATTTTATAGTAGATAAACAAGAATCGTCATTACTTTTACCTTTTAAATTCTTTTTAGCAGGTCTTTCTGATTTAACTGATTTTGAAAACATTTCTTTTAAGAATTTTATAATGTTCATATATTAACCATCTTACAAATAATATTAAATTATCAAATTTTTTTGTTTGATAAAATAATAAGTAAAAATATAATTTTTATTGTAAATATTAAATCGATTATTTTGAAATCTTACCATCTTTATATGTACCTACTAAGTCACCTTCTTCATTATAAAGATTGTTACTTTCTTGGTCTAAATAATAGACAGTACCATTAATTGTTACTGGAACAGCATCAACTTCGAGTGGTTCGTCTTGATTATTGTTATTATTAACATCTAATTCATCAATTTTATTAGTTAATTCTTCTGCATCACTATCTGAATCAGTATCAGTTTCTGCATCATTAACTTCTTGTTCATTAACAACAACTTGATTGTTAACTACTTCAGTAGTTGATTCTTTAGATTTTTTAGTTCTTTTTGGTTTTTCTGTTATACCGTGTAATTTATTAAATTCTTCTTTAAGTCTAGCAGCTTCTACTTGATATGGACTTTTAACATCCTTGGATAAACTTTTCCAAGATTCAGAAACGTGTTTATTAATATCTGCATTTGATGCATCAGGATTAGATTTTAAGAATTCTTTCTTGAGATTTTCTTTATGTGAATCTTGATATAATGCATATGCACTTTTAGGTTTCTTTTGATTTTGTTTAGTTTCTTTTTTTGCTTCTGCTGGTTTTTTATTCTTTCTTGCTTTAATTACAACTGGTGGTAAATCTTTTGCTTTATCATTCCATAAACCTTTTTCTGCATCTGTATAGCTTTGCCATTTAGATGATAATCTTGCTCCAATTTCTTCAAAAGTTAATTTTGAATTTTCAGATACAATTGATGGTCTGGTTTCTTTACAGAATAACATATAACCACTAATTTTCTTAGTTAATGTTTTTTGTTCTTTTTCATCCTCTTTTTGTTTTTTACTTTTAATTAAGATTGGAGGACAATCTTTACCTTTTTGTTTCCACACATTTTTATCATCTTCTGATAATGCGTGCCAAGCTGCAGAAGTGCTTTTAGAAATTTCACCAAATGTTGCTTTTGGATTATTTAATAGCATTTTTGCACGATAATCTTGGTTGAATAATGAATAACCACTTACCGTTTGATATCTTGGTTCATCACTATTGGTTTCTTGTTTAGATTTGACTAACACTGGTGGATAAGTTGCGGCTTTCGCATTAAACGCATCTTTTTCCTCTTTAGTCATTGACTTCCATTTGTCAGAAATTAATTGACTTAATTTCCCAAATTCAATTTTCTTTTCACCTTCACCGCCTGCTTTTACTAATTCTAATCTATAATCTTTCGAGAATAAATTATAACCAGTTATTTTGTAGAAACGAGGTTTACCATCATCTACACGTTTACGTTTAGGAATGTTAATTTCAATTCCTTCAATCATAGTTTTCGCTAATTGATTCGCTTCATCTTGATTGATTGGATACTTTGCTGATAATTCTTTAGCAAATAATTCCATTTGATTTTGTAAAACACTTTTGATAGCTAATTGTTGGGTTGACATATTGAATACTTTTTTTATACAAATATTTTTACAATTATTTTATTAATCAAATTTTTTTATTTTTTATTTTTTTATATTTTACTATTTTAGATAATGAATTTACTTTATAATAATAAAAATATAAACTATAACGTATATTCCAGAATTATTGATATACATAATCATAATGTATGGAAACCAATCCATACTATTAATAATTTTTATACTTTTTATAATTTAAATAACTATGTTAACTTCTCTAATTTTTACTCAATTGTAGAATTTTTAACAAATGTATTTAATAATGGTTTATATTTAGAAGATTGTATATGCATATACCATTCAAACCAATCTTACAACACTGTATTATTATTAAATAAATTCTTTCATAATTTAAAATGGATTCTTATCGGTAATAATTCTTCTGGTTTCGAATCAAAATATATTAAATTTTGGTCAGATGATATTTATAACCAAAATAAATTAAATAAACTTATTAACAGTCCAAATTTTATTAAATGCAATAATCAAAAACTTAATATTTTATATATATCTGATTTAACTGATGATTCATATATTAATAAACAGTTTCATATCATAAAATTAATAAATCCGCGGTTTAGTATGATTAAGTTTCATATGGATTCAACTGATAATATTGATTTTTATAATGGAACCATATATCCATCGATTTATAATAATAATTTTAATATTATCTTATCAGATTATCCATCCAAATTAGATATTATTAATTATAATACATTAATTATTACTGGTATTCTGAATTTTTATAATTATTGTGTTCGAGGTTATAAC
>JACCDO010808181.1_pt1 | contig 14310 bp, 15 predicted proteins | sample 7446101 | NCBI WGS metagenome assembly JACCDO01 (sample SAMN15323440, study PRJNA562643) | freshwater metagenome | isolation source: river surface water | place: USA:Blue River Watershed | collected 2017-08-16
AATTTTTATTTTATTATTATAAATAAAAATATGTCAAGCCAAAAATTATCAGATGATGATAAAAGATGTATTAGGAATGATATCAATTATTCCAAAAACTGTGACCAAAATACAGATGGAAAATGTGAATATAATTATGAAATTAATGGGCTCAAAAATACTGGTTATTTTAACTGCAAGGAAAACGATTTTTTTAATATTACTGGTGAAAAAATAATTTTTCAGTGTCCATCGAGAACACGATCTTACATAGATAATAGACCTGTATATGGAGATTGCACATATACTAAGATTCAAAAACCTGTTACACCAAAAGCTGTTACAGGTTCACATTTTTCAACAAATTTTCCAACTTATATCATAATTGGTGTAATAGCTACAATTGTTATTTTTCTAATATTATTTTTTACCCTCAAAAGTAGTAAAAGTAGTAAAAGTAAAAAATAAAAAAGTTTATAAATTAAAATATATTTTCAATATAAAAATATATTTACTAAATATAAAATGTCTCAAAAAGTTGCTCTTATTACAGGAATTTCTGGACAAGATGGTAGTTATTTAGCTGAATTACTTTTAGAAAAAAATTATGAAGTTCATGGAATTATTCGTCGTTCTTCTTTAATTAATACTAAAAGATTAGATCATATTTATAAAAAAATAACATTGCATTATTCAGATCTTTCTGATTCATGTTCTTTAAACAAAATTATCCAAACAATTTTACCAGACGAAGTTTATAATTTAGCTGCTATGTCACATGTTAAGGTATCTTTTGATGTTCCTGAATATACTGCCGATGTAGATGCTACTGGAACTTTAAGGATTTTAGATGCAGTACAAAATACTATAATTAATAGTGGTAAAATTATTAAATTTTACCAAGCTGGAACTTCTGAATTATATGGAGGTATATACGAAAAAGCACAAAACGAAGAAACTCCTTTTTATCCTAGATCACCTTATGCTGTTGCGAAATTATATTCTTTTTGGATTACAAAAAATTATCGTGAAGCATATAATATGTTTGCTGTAAATGGTATCCTTTTTAATCATACTTCTCCAAGAAGAGGAGAAACTTTTGTAGAACAAAAAATTGTAAAAGGTGCAGTAGCAATTTCTCAAAAAGTTCAAGATTGCTTGTATTTAGGAAATATTTATTCGTACCGTGATTATGGTCATGCTAAGGATTATGTTCGAGCTATGTGGTTAATGTTACAACAAGAAAAACCCGATGATTATGTTGTTTCTACTGGTAAAAAATATTTGATTAAGGATGTGATTAATATGGTTTTTGAAAAATTAAATATGAAATTAGAATGGTTTGGTGAAGGTGTTGAAGAATTTGCTAAAATTGAAAATACTGATCAAATAGTAATTAAAATTAATCCAAAATATTTTCGTCCATCAGAAGTAGAATCTTTGGTAGGAGATTCATCTAAAGCCAGAGAAAAATTAAATTGGTCAGAAGAATATACTTTTAGTGAAATATTAAATGAAATGATTATAGAAGAAATGAAAAATTATAATTAATATTTTATAATAGTTATAAAATATTTTACTCAAAAGATTTATCAAATTCTTTTTTCCAATCTATAAATTTTGATAACCATTCACTCTCTCCATGAGTTGAAACTCCTGGAATACAACTAACAACTTTATGATTTTTGTAGTTTTTTAATTCGCAAAAAATTTGAAAATCTTCTGGGTTTGCTTTTTGACAAAACTTTAAAAAATATTCATAATCTTCTTTAATAATTTTAACTCTAGTAGCAAAAGTCATACAACAACTATTTGTTATTTTCCAATGTGAATTTTTTGAAATAAGTACTCTTGTTAATTCACCACTATTTTCAATAAATGGATTAGGACCTCCTTCTTTATAATTAATATATTTATCTGGATGATCATAACCAGAAGAATATTCTCCTATACTTAAACCTTCTTCTATAATTTTATCAGCACCAATTTTATAAATATAATCATCTTCCGCAAAATATATTATATCTTCATCGTGAAAATTTTTAATTGCATAATCAACTGTATACATAAATGATTTAGAATTACCTAATGAAATTTTCATAATTTTTTGAGAATTGTAATTTTGTATTAAAAAATTATATAAATCATTGCCTACATTATCTGCAAAAATATAAATATCGTTATTTTCAAATATTTTTATAAAATGTAAAAACATTTGACGTTTATCATATACAAAATCTGGTTTTGTTTTATTATTTCCACCTTCACTAATACGATAAAGAACTTTCATTTTACTATAATGAAAAATTCTTTAAATTGATTGTATATAATTAACTAATTATACTTAATAATTCTTTTTTGAATTCATTATTATTTTCTTTAATATTCATAATTGATAATTGTTTTTCACTGACTAATGTAAACTTTTCCTGATCTATAATACCATCATTCTGGCACCAATCAAGTGAAACATTCTTGGCTTTTTCCTGTATACCGCCATCGATAAGATAATTGGTAAGTTTTTTAGCTTCTAAATCTTTTTCTATTTCTCCAATTTCATTCTTATATTTGAAAGAATGACGACTCGGATCGGTACATAAATAAACATATTTACCATTTTCATCTAGAAGTAGATACTGTGCTGCAAATTGAGCACAACCTTTTTGTCCACTCAGAATATAATTAATATCATATTTTTCATCAATAATTTCTTTTACTTTGTCAATATTTTTAAAATCAATATGTCCAGAAATATTAAGTGTTTTATTATTAGTATTAGTATTAGTAATATTATTATTTTTTGGTTGTTTGGCAATTTCAAAAACACAATCATATGTTCGGTCAGAATTTTTAATTTCACTCTTTAATTCACCCTGTAGCCTAGCAATAGTTTCTCTTAATCTATGAATTTCATCTAAATATTTTTCATTACTATTTTTTAGGTCTTTAATTTCATTTTTATAATTTAACATTATTTCTTTTACTTCAGAAAGTTCAAAATCTTTTTTACAATCACATTTAGTTTCATGAATTATTTTACTTTGTTTGGATGTAAAAATTTTATTACAATATTGACAATTATATTCTATCACATTATTTTTTTTGTTCAAATTCTTTTGAATATCTAAACATTTTTTTGTAGATTTTTGGTGAGTTGATAATGTAGATTTATTTGCATATGTTTTATTACAATATTCACAAATAACGTTTGTCATTTTATAACTTTAAAATGAGTCTTTAAATTAATTTTAAGAATTTTTAAGAAAATTTAATAAATTTTCTTAAAAATTCTTAAAATTTAAGAAAATTTATTAAATTTTCTTAAGGGAAATTTTCACAAATTTTCCGGAAAAAGTTCAGTTTTTTTGAACCTCAAATTGCAGTTTAAAAATCATTGTCAGAAAAAAATTTTCTGAAATTTTGTTTTTTGGAAAAAAAAAATTATTTTCCACACACACACAACTCTTGTGTGTGTGTGGAAAATATTTTTCCGGAAAATTTTCCAGAAATTTTAATTTTTCCGGAAAAAGTTTTTCATAAAAATATTTTTTCAAAAATCTAAATATTTTTATGAAAATAGAATTTTTTTCAAAAAAATTAAAAATCAAAATTTATTATTTATGAAAAAACCATATAAATCTTATTTTTTATTAAATTTAAATTCTTTAGTATTTTTCATTATTTATGATTAAAATTTATTCAAAATATATTATTAATAAAAATATCGAAATTAGAAATTTTCAAATTGTGAGTTGAAATGTAAAAATGCACTAAAATATTTTTTTACTGCTGCTATGGAAATTTTATTATTAGAAACAAAATAAACAAAATATAAGAAAATTGTAAAATTGTAAATTCGAAATTAGTATATTATTATACTATAGATTATTATATTAAATAAATAGTTTAAATTATATTAAATATATTTGCAATATATTTACTCGTATAAAATAATCTATTTTTCTATAAATGTATTGTTCGAAATTAGAAATTTTCAAATTGTGAGTTGAAATGTAAAAATGCACTAAAATATTTTTTTACTGCTGCTATGGAAATTTTATTATTAGAAACAAAATAAACAAAAGTTTTCGGAAAAATATTTAATTAAAAATTTAAATTGAATTTTTAATTATACTATAATCTAGAAGTATGTTTCAACATTTATTTGACGATATATTACTTTTACTTTTAGAGTATATGAATGATTATGATACACAAAATTTGATAAGAATTTCAGATTATGTAAAAAAATTATATAATAAAAATGGATATTTAAAGTATCTTTCAGTCGGACATAATTTAATGAATAATGATATTTCTAAATTTGCCATGTTATGTGCACAACATGATAAGTCTCTTCAAATCTTAGATATTGCACATACAAATAATCCACAACACTGGATCTTTTGTAAATGGCCTAAAAAAATATTTTTAAATTATTGTACTCTTACTGATAAAATTGATCCTTCTAGCGAAACCAAAACAGAGGAACTTCATATCACTTGTCATAATATTATTAATAATCGAAAAAAGAAATTACAAATTAATTGGAACAAATTTCCAAATTTAAAATCACTTTATATTGAAGCATATGATGTTGAATTAGAAGGTTTAGAAAAATGTCAAAAATTAATTAATAAAAAAATTAAATTATTACGTCAAAATTAAATTGATTTTTAAATTATTAAATTTAAAAGTTTTTAAATTATTATGAATTATTTATGTATATCGTGGAATATTATGCATGAAAAATTTAATGTAACCAAAATAAGTTGGACTGAGAGATTAGCAAAAATTATTGATATAATTAAAAATTATGATTTAATTTTGTTACAAGAAGTTGATTTATTGAATTATAAAGAAGATTTTTGTGATTTATTTTCTGATTATAATTATTTTTCACATGAAATAACAAAGAAAAGAACTAATTTTATGGGAAATATTATTTTTTATAAAAAAACTTTAATAAAAGAATTCGAATATCAAACCTCTTGTTCTTTAATTCTTATGTTAAATAAAATATTATTTATTAATGTTCATCTTAAAGCTGGATTAGTATCTGGACTAGAAACTAGAAAAAATCAAATGGAATCAATATTTAATTATATTCAAAAAGTTAAGACAAATATTAAGTTTGATTCAATTATAATATGTGGTGACTTTAATACTGAAAATTTAGAGGAATTTCCATTCTTTTTTGAAAATAATTTGAAAATTATGCATAAAGGAACTAAGATAAAAACATGTTTAGTTAAAAATTTTTTATTTGATTTTGTTCATGTTATATTTTTAAATTGTAAACCTGTATATAAAAAGAAAAAATTTAATATAGGAGAAAAAGATTGTCCATCAGATCATTCACCTGTAATTTTTGAAGTAATTACTTAATTATTTTTTTCTATTTTCTTTAAATAAATAAAATGGTTAAGAGTGTTAGAAAGAGTCCTAGAAAGAGTGTTAGAAAGAGTGTTAGAAAGAGTAGAAAGAGTCCTAGAAAGAGTCCTAGAAAGAGTGTTAGAAAGAGTGTTAGAAAGAGTCCTAGAAAGAGTGTTAGAAAGAGTGTTAGAAAGAGTGTTAGAAAGAGTCCTAGAAAGAGTCCTAGAAAGAGTCCTCGAAAGAGTCCTAGAAAGAGTGCTAGAAAGAGTGTTAGAAAGAGTGTTAGGAAGAGTATACGTAAAACTTCTCGTAAATCTACTAAAAAACCTGTTATTATTTTAGAAAAATCTAAAGTTGCTACAAAAAAATTAGCAGCAATTATCGGAAATAAGACCGTCAACTTTGGAGCCAAGGGCTACTCAGATTTTACGCTTCATAAAGACGTTGATAGAATGCATCGTTACGAAGGACGACATAAAAGACGTGAAAATTGGGAAAAATCTGGAATTGAAACCGCAGGTTTTTGGAGTAAATGGATACTTTGGAATAAACCAAGTTTAATCGGTTCTATTAAAGATACAGAAAAACGTTTTAATATTAAAATTGTAAATCGGATTAAATAAATAAAAAATTATATAAATTTAAAGAATAATTTTATATAATAAAATATGACAACTTATTTTACAAATCCTTCAAATAAAAAATATTCCCCAAATGATTATATTTGGCCAGTTTTTAGTATTAGAAATCATATTCAACGTGCTGATGGGTGGTTTGTTTATGTTGGAAATAAAAGACAAAGAAATAAAAATAGAAATAGATTATTAAATAAAATAGAAAAATAATTTTTTATACAATTAATTGTATAAAAAATTTAATAAAGTTGTTCTCCAAATAATTGTAAAGAATAAAAATTAGATAAGTTCCATATATCTTTTAGTTCATATAAATTTTCTTGTATCATATTTTTTAATAATGGAATTTTATTTAAAATAACCTTGTGTTTTAGTAAAAAATTACATATAATACTAAAATATTTATAATTCTTTTCATTATCAATATCATCATCTATAAAAGATAAATAATAGTTTATTATATAGATTACAAAATCTTTACGTATATTTAAAGTATCATTTCGTGTAATTTTTTTATGTTCATTTAAAGATAATTTACAAATTGGACATATAAATTCAGATTCTATCTCTAGGTCGATATAATTTATTGTATGATAAATATTTCCAATTATTTTAGTATTTTTATTTAAGTATTTATTAAAACATCTCTTATGTGCATAACATTGACATGTTTGACATATACGATTATCTGTATCTTCTAAGCAAATAAAACAATTATTTTGCATAATATATAAAAAAATTTATATTATTAAATATAAATTTCAATTTTTTTAATAAGCTCTTCTAGCATATTCACTATTTAGATATGCTCTTTTTGCTCTTTTTTCTTCTTCCTTAATTCCAACAGGAAACATTACTTGATTTTGATAATTAGGATTAGTATAAATAACATTTTGTTCAGGAACAGGTACAACATTATATCCTCCGGGACCATAATATCCTCCGGGACCATAATATCCTCCAGGACCATAATATCCTCCGGGACCATAATATCCTCCAGGACCATAATATCCTCCAGGACCATAATATCCGCCTCTACCACCGTATCCGCCTCTACCACCGTATCCACCTCTACCACCGTATCCACCTCTACCACCGTATCCACCTCTACCACCTCCATGTCCACCACCTCCATGACCACCACCTCCATAATATTCAATATTTGGGTCGGAAATACAAAAACAATAATTAGACATTTTATTATTATTAATAAAAAAAAAAATTTTTATTAATAAATATGATCATAGACAATTACAAGTTAGATAACGATGATATGATGTTTATTAACCTAATAATTAATGATGATCTATTATATCAAGAAGGCGTATTTTCCTCAACAATTAAAGATGATGAAATAGTTGTTCATGATATTTTGTTTATGTATGATATTTTAGAAGTTATGAATGATTATAAATTAGAAAATAAATTAGAAAATAAATTAGAAAATATTTACGAGGAAGTTGGAAATTTAAAAAAAAATTTTGAGAATATAGATTCTGCTGAAATAAATTATTTAAGTAGTGATATAATCGAAATTTTTAATAAACTTATACCTAATGCGAATAATAATTCAAGTATAGGGGATGAAAACTCTTTTTTTAAAGATTTATATAGTCAAAATATAACTTCTGAATATATTAAAACAGATAATATATTATTGAAAGGAAACTTAACATCAAATATTATTAATGTAGTAAAATTATTAGCAAGTGATACTTTAAGTGTTAGTAATAATATTAGTTCAGATAGTTTAAGCACTGGGAATATTGACGGTAATAATGCTACACTTACAGGAAACTTAACATCAGATAGTTTAAGCACTGGGAATATTGATGGTAATAATGTTACACTTACAGGAAACTTAACATCAAATAGTTTAATCACTGGGAATATTAATGGTAATAATGCTACACTTACAGGAAACTTAACATCAAATAGTTTAAATACTGACAATATTATCACAACTAAAATTAAAGTAAATGATAATTTATCAACTAATAGTATTTTACCTTTTTCTAGTATTTCTTCAATTGGTGCAGATAATAATCCTTTTCAAAGTGTATATACAGATCTAATTTCAACTGATATAATTAAATTAGGAGATAAAATAATATCATCTGGATCAGATCAATTAATAATTAATGGACAAACATATACAGATATTTTTACATTATATAATGATATGATTATTAATACTAATAATACACAAGCTATAATTTTTAGAAATGCTATAAAAAATGAAAATATAGAATTGGTTAATGATGAATATTATATTTATAAAGGTATTTTAAATATAAAAATGTTATTAAATATTCAAATTTTATATAATTGGTCATCATACGCAAATGAAAGATTTATAATAGGTATATATACAAAGATTAATAACATAGAGGAATTAGTGTTTGATACACTAATTGGTGTTAACGATTATCAAAATATTCATGGTTTATTATCTTTAAAAACACCAGTCAATTTAGTTAAAGACAGTCAAATTTATATTAAAATAAAAAAATATGGTTTTGATGATTTAATAATAGATAAAAAATCAGGTCTTCAATTTGAATATTTAAATGATAATTAAAAAAGTTAATTTTAAAGTACTAAAAAAGTAAAATTTTATTTTTTTATAAAAATAAAATTATAAATAAATGGATTGGTCTTTTTTTGACAAAATTTATTGTATTAATGTGAATACTAATTCTCAACGTTATAATAGTGTAAAAAAAATTTTCGAAAAATTAAATATGAACGTTGAATTTTTAAGAGTTGAACCTTTAAAAAATGGAACCAAAGGTTGTTTTGAATCTCATATTAAAATTATGAAAGATGCTTTTTCAAAAAAATATAAAAATATTATAGTTTTCGAAGATGATATTTTACCAAATAAAATTGATCAAAAAAGAATTGATACTGTTGTCAATTTTATAAAAAATAATGTATATGACATTTTTTATTTAGGTATATGTCCAGATCTTTTTATGAATGATAGTAAAATAGTTGATCGCAAAAATAAAATTTATCAAGTTCGTCCATCTTCGGCATATTCATATATTGTAAATGAAAATACTATTAATAGATTGAAAGATTTAAAATTTAATGATATCCCAATAGATACATATTATGCTAATAATTTCATTAAAAACTATACAATTTTTCCTTCATTGTTTTATCATGGTGATATGGGATCAATATCAAGAATTCCAACATTTTTAAGAATTACTTCATATACTAAAAGTATACAAGTTTACGCATATATTTTTGGTGTATCTTTTATGAAAATATTGATATTTTTATTTGCTATTTTTTTACTTTCATATATATTTAATATTAAATTTTTAATCACCGTAATTATTTTATTATTATTAATAATTTTCCAAATGTTGTATAAAAATATGTTAGAGTAATTTATTAAACTGAATATCTGTTTAAATTTTTTTAAAAATTATTTTTTTAAATTATTTTTTTCTTTAATATAATAAAAATGTCTTACACCTATAACGAATATATTGACCAATTGGCTAGCGGTCGTGTTCTTGAAGCTGATCCAGATCAATTGGATTCTATTCCTGCTAATTTTATTCATATTAATGATACAGTAAATAATGTTGACTATTATAATTGGTACAACAAAATAGGAACAGTTTCTTCTGAAACTGGAAGAGGTGATTACTTATATCAAGTTTTCGATAATAATGGTAACCCTATGACTAATTATAATTAAATAAATTGAAATTATTATTTAATAATTTAAATAATAATTATGTTTTTATTATGATTGAAATATATACAGATGGAAGTTGTTTAAAAAACCCAGATGGTCCTGGAGGATGGGCATTTTGTTTCATACCAGAAAATAAAGGAGAAGAAAATAAAGTTATAATTGTTAGTGACGGAGAAAAATCTACAACAAATAATAGAATGGAATTAACTGCAATAATCGAGGCTCTTAGATTTATAGGTGATGAAAAAGATGAAAAAGAATATAAAATTTTTACAGATAGTCAATTATGTATTAATTGCGCTACTGGAGTATGGAAAAGAAACAAGAATTTAGATTTATGGAAATTATATGATAAATATTCAAAAGACAAAAAACTACATTTTCAATGGGTTAAAGGACATAATGGAAATACTTATAATGAATTGGTTGATCACCATGCATATCAGGAAGCTAAAAAAATAGAAAAAATCTAAAAATTATAAATTTATATACTTTTTGATAGTATATAAATAATTTATTATAACTTAAGTAACTTAATAATATGTTGAATCATACCTGCTTTTATACGTGACGGATGAATAATTTTTTCTTGAAATTGTTCTCGTAATTTTACAAAATCCTCATATATAATTTCCGGTTCATTCCATTTTTCATTTCCTGGTAAAATAAATTTTCCAACAATTGGAAAAATTAAATGTTCGATCCAATCAAGAAGTGGATTTTTCTCAATATTTCCTTCTTCGCAAAATGCTTTATTTATTTTTCTCTTGATATCTGATGCTTTATCATCCATGAAAATAGCATTGTCTGGATTTGATTTTGACATTTTACTTGAACCATCAAGACCCATTAGCATATGATGAGAAATAATAATTGGTTTATTTTTTCTTTTGATTTTATCACAATATTCAAGTGCTAACATATTAACTTTGCGCTGATCTATTCCTAAAGATGCAATATCTACTTTAAGAAAAAATATATCGGCGCATTGCATAACTGGGTAAAAAATTTGCGAAGCTGCTAAATCGTCTGATTCTTCACGACCCATAATTTGTGTACATTTTTTTATTCGATGTAAATTAAATTTAGTTCCAATATCTAAAACTAATTTCCAATATTCATCACTTCTTTTATTAATTTCATCACTTGACCAAATAAATTCAACCATTTTTTCTCCATTTTCATTAACAGCATCAATTTCCATTCCACATTTTTTCCATATTTCAATCATATCGAGTCCGGCTTTCTGAATTTTTTTCAGATCTCCTCCAAGTTTTAGATTCATAAGAGCGAACCAATCTGCAATCCAAAACTTAAATTTAACACCAGCACGAATGAATTTGTTAACATTATGTGCTCGAAGAAGACCTTGAGCTAAATGCATACGTCCAGAAGGTTCAAAACCATCATATGCAATAATTTCTTTTTTATTAGCTAATAGATTAGTTAAAGCTTCTGGTGTAATAACCTCTTCTCCTATAGAAGAGAGTAATTTCACTTTTTCTTCAATTGTTAAATTAAATGAGTTAATTGACATAATAGAACTAATTATATTATATTTTTTAATATTTTAAACTAATATTAAAAATATAATTACATATATTTACTAAAATCTAAATAACCGGCAGCTAATAATAAAACAGCTAAATTAAATTGATGATAATCTGTAAATGAAGGAGTATTTGCTAAACTATCTGATAAGAAAATATTATATTCGTTATCAATAATACTAATAATATAATCATTTTGATTTTCATATTCCATGAAAAAATTGACAAAACCTTCAACTAATCTATATGAATAATCAATTGTTTGACTTAAATCTGAATCAACTATTTTCCATCGAGCATAAAGAGTAACAGTTTCTGTCACAACTATTTTTTCTCCAGCTTCATATACTGTTCCAGATCCACTAGAATTCGTATTCCAGTTTTCAAAAACATGACCGTAATCAAATAAATTATTACCATTTGGAATTGTAATAGTAGTATCATATTTTTCAGGTACGGTAATAACATTTCCAGAATCATTATTGGCTTCAAAAGTAATAATATATGTATTTGCTGTCCATTGGGCGTATAGAGTAAAAGAATTATTAAAAGTTACTGTTTCACCAACTTGATAATAAGTTCCGGAACCGTCTTGATGACTGTTCCAATTAGAGAAGGTGTAACCAACTCTATCTAGAGAGTCTCCACTTGGTATGGTACCATTACTTCCATATGTTCCAGATATACTACTAACCGAACCAGTCCCACCATTACTGTCAAATGAAATAGTATAATTATTTATTGACCATTGGGCGTACAGAGTAAAAGAGTTATTAAAAGTTACTATTTCACCAACTTTATAAGTAGTTCCGGAACCATCTTGTTGTGTGTTCCAATTTACAAATGTGTAACCAACTCTATCTAGAGAATCTCCACTTGGTATGGTACCATTACTTCCATATGTTCCGGTTATACTACTGACTGAACCAGTTCCACCATTACTGTTGAATGAAATAGTGTAATTATTTATTGTCCATTGGGCGTAAAGAGTGAATGAACTAGATAAATTTACCGTTTGTCCAACTTGATAAGTAGTTCCAGAACCGTTCGGATTTGTATTCCAATTAGAAAATGTATAACCAGTTTTAACAAGAGAGCTTCCACTTGGAATTACAATTGTATTATTTGGAGAAATACAAGAAGCTGTTAAAGTATTAACTATTCCACTTCCTCCATTAGAATCAAAATCAATTATAGCCCATTGTGATAATTTATTTGGAGTATTTTCAATAATAGTTCCAGTACTATTTTGATATGTAATAGAATCAAAAGTACCTCCAGCATAAAGTATGTTAGAACTATTTAAAGCTAAAATATTACAATCTTTTGAATCATTAATACCTACAGGTATACTTGACCAAACTTGCTTGAGAATATCATATCTAGCTAGACCTTGTACAGATTGACTTCCAGCTTGAGTAAATGTTCCCCCAGCATATAAGAAATTATTTTGTATAGTTATATATTTACAATCATTATTTAATCCATCTCCAATATTTGACCATGTATTTCCGTTCCAAACAGCTATTCTATTCGCATTAACACCATTAATAGTTGTAAAATATCCTGAGACATAAAGATTAGAATTATAAAAAGCTAATGAAAGACAATCATCATTAGGGTCAATGGGTGATAAATTTGTCCAGGTAGTATTTATCAAATCGTATGAAGCACAATATTTACCTGAAATATTACTTGCTATATAAATTTTATTATCTTTAGCAATTATGCTATATATAAAACCTGATACAAATGTATATATTGTATTATAATTAACTCCATCATAAGAATATAAACCATTATCATCTGAACCAATATATAGTTTAGTATTATAGAAACATAAAGATGTAACAGTTGAATTTATTGTTGATCCTGAAATATCTGTCATAACAGAACCATTCCATTTGTATAAGTAATCAAAAGCAGAAGATCCTAAAACTCCAAGATATAAAATTTTATTATTAGGATCTGTTGTATCTAAAGCAAGAGAAAAACATTCAGTAGGAACACCAGTACTTAAATTACTCCAAGTATTATTAACATAATTCCATTTAGCTATATTATTTGCAGATATACCACCAATAGTAGTAAAATCTCCAGCAACATACATATAATCTCCATCAATTAATAAATAATTTATACGTGTTATTGTCATATTTATATTTTATTTTTATATATGACAATATAAAAATAATTTTATTAACATTTTAAACAATTATCATTATTACATACTTTTTGACAAGTTTTTTTACTTCTAGAGGATATAGTACATACGTTATCACATTTGCAAATATCACAACAAAAACCATCGATGATACGTTTAGTACATGACGGTAGAGGTATATAAGTTGGTGTATAAGTTGGTGTATAAGTTGGTGTATAAGTTGGTGTATAAGTTGGTGTATAAGTTGGTGTATAAGTTGGTGTATAAGTTGGTGTATAAGTTGGTTTTATATTTCCTTTTGAACATTTTGGAGGTGGTGGACAAGTTGGTTTGGGAGGACAGATTGGACATACTGGACAACCCGGTCTAGGAGTACGGAATATACCTGGTGTGGTTGAAGACCAAATTGGTTCATCAGTAGGACAAGGACCTTCTGTAGGGCAATGAGTGTAAAAAGCCGCAGGTGTAGTTTGATAATCACCTCCACTAAAAGGTCCTACAGGTAAATCTGGTTCTGGACCTAAAGGACCAGGAGTATATAATCCAGGGGTAGGTGAAGGCCACATTGTTTCATCAGTAGGACAAGGACCTTCTGTAGGACAATGAGTGTAAATAGCCGCAGGTGTAGTTTGATAACCACCTCTACCAGAAGGTCCTATAGGTACTTCTGGTTCTGGACCTAAAGGACCAGGAGTATATATTCCAGGGGTAGGTGAAGGCCACATTGTTTCATCAGTAGGACAAGGACCTTCTGTAGGACAATGAGTGTAAAAAGCCGCAGGTGTAGTTGAATGATAAACACCTTCGTCAGAGGGTATTACAGGTAAACCTGGTTCTGGTCCTTTAGGTCCAGGAGTATATAATCCAGGGGTAGGTGAAGGCCAC
>JACCDO010276347.1_pt1 | contig 14309 bp, 16 predicted proteins | sample 7446101 | NCBI WGS metagenome assembly JACCDO01 (sample SAMN15323440, study PRJNA562643) | freshwater metagenome | isolation source: river surface water | place: USA:Blue River Watershed | collected 2017-08-16
AGCGCGACATCCAGGCTGGGCTTGATTGGCTGGATGCGCACCCGGCTGAGGAGGCTGAGACTTACAAGGCAGAGCTCAAGAAGGTTGAGGAGATGGTGCGTCCGGTTTTGATGCGGATGTATGGGGGCGCGGGCGGAGCCGCCGAGGGATCTGGGCCCGTCCCTGAGCCTCACATTGAGGAGGTGGATTAGAAATCTCGCATTCCCTAATAGAAATGGCAAAACGTTCTACACGCCGTATGCGCGGGGGCTTCCTTGAAGGTATAATCGGTCTTTTCACAGGCGAAAAGAAGCCAGTGTTACCTGTTACTACTGGAAATGTTAATAAAACTGCAGCACAATCTACTCCTCCATCAAACAATAAACCTGTTATAGTTCCTATGGGTACAGGTGCAACTGCAGAACGTCAGCCTGGTTCAACTATGTTTAACCCTGACCCTAAGGTTCCATCTGCATTCGGTGGTGCGCGTCGCCGTCGGCGCTCCACTCGTCGTAAGGCCCGCACTATTAAACGCAAGGCCAGTCGCAAAGCTTCCCGCAAGGCTCGTCGCTCATCTTCCCGTAAGAGCCGCCGCTCATCTTCTCGTAAGCACTAAACAATCACTCTCTATAAATTTGACACACCAATCTCCTAATTGCATCACGCACCGAGCTACAAGCCCCCTACGTGATACAATGGACTGTTTCTCTTGCCTAGCATTCCTCTTTGACGAACAAACGTCCTCGGAACGCGATGAACTCAAGCGCGCTATCCTAAAAGCAACCGAGCAAGTTCATACGGACTATGCACACACTCTTACACAAACTACCGTTACACATTATTACAAATACAACGGGCCATCCACTTACAACTCCGTGATGACCGACATTTCCAAGCGCCGTGATCTCCCAGCACACAAACCAACCCTAAAAGTCCTTGCAAGTATGTACGATGACATTGGCCTACATGGATTTGCTGGTATTATAATTCAATATGATAATACTAGCATAATTGTAAATAACAATAGTAATAATCGTCGCTCTGTGCCACTCTACTGCACCCTTAATCTAGGTAAAGTGACTCAAAAGGCCGCATAATCACCAAAGTCCTCCTCCTCTTCCTCTTCTTCCTTCTTTTCCGAAGCAGGTGCTGGCTCAGATTCAGTCACAGGTTCCTCCTCTACCTGTGTATCAGCTGCAGGCGTCTCAAGTGGCAACTCGGATGCAGCCTGGGCAGCTGCTGCCTCAGCTTCCTTTTGTAATTTTAGTTCCTTGCGGCGCAAGCGGAGTGCATAGGAGAACACAATGATGTTAGACATAAACATCACCGCCAACAACACCGTCTTGAGCCACCCATAAAAGTCACATCCGCCCAAAAGCGTACAACGAATATCCACAAACGCCACCAGTATCATCACAAGGAACCACGTGAAAAAATATATAGTGTTTGCTACACCACCGATAATAGCGGTTGTAACAGTGCCTGTTATAAGCGCCACTAAGGCAAATATAGATACAAACTGTACTTGCGCAGTGTCAAACATTCTATTACATCATTGCAGTTTTTATTGGCCCGCTCATCAACTCTTATGCAGTTGCTTTTACGGATGCGACAGGCTTCGTCAGGCGCATTTTACGGACAGGAGCAGGCTTCGTTGGCTGGGGAGCAGCTGTGGAAGGCGCCGGTGTCGCCTCGGGCACACCACGGTCTGATGGACCATCCGTGCCGACCGCCGCAATCCAGGCCTCGCGCACCGTTCGGAAATATGCTGAGCATCCACGTGCCGCCTCGGCCAGCGCTGCTCGTGCAGTTCCTTCCACGCCGTCCTCCACGCCAATCGTAAGGACCATCACGTCACGCAATGGGTGAGGAACCTTGTAGCCGGCGAAGGTAATGCGGGGCTGCGCCGTGCCAAGGTAGTGGTTCTCTACAAGCCACGTCTGCAAGAGATTGCCGAGGGTGTGATCCTGGCCGCGGAAGATGAAGTCAAAGCCCACAATGCGCGAGTCGGAAGGGAGAATTGTCAGCTTATCGGGAAGCTGGCCGCTGGCAATGTTGGCATACACATTACACATATCCTCTATAACAGTACAGGCACGGCGGACAATGTAAGGGACACTAAGTACGCCAATAGTCTGAACCGTGAAGTCAAAGCTGTAAGGCTCGTCGCGCTCGTCCTTCAAGTAACAACGCTTGATGGCCATTGTGTCAAACTCACGGCGAAGCGCCTTCCAGCGGTCAGACGATTCATCAATGGACCCAGGAGGAATACGCTTGAAGCGGTCCATCCAGTCAATGAACGACGTCTTAATGCGCTCCTCATCCATATCAGGCGTGTATTCATACGAGCATTGGGATACAGGAATGAAACGGGCGTGCTCACGACCTGTACCAACCGTGGCCTTGGCGGTGAAACGGACGGACTCGGGTACACTCTGCGCACTCACCTTCTTCCGCAAGACGGCAAGTAGGGGGTATTCTTTCGTAAGAGGATTTGGTGGGAAGAAGCGGTCCGTGGGAACAACCACAGGCTCCTCGGAGTCAGGACGAATCTCGCGCACACGGATGTCGGCGGTCGTCACATCACGGTGTTCGTCGCTGTCATTAGTCACGTTCAAGTCAAACTGGAATCGTGCAGGGTCCCACTTCAGGGGCTCCTTTACATGTAGGGGCACGAGCCCTACACGGTCCGCAAACATCTCGTTGGTCATTGGCGTGTCATTGGCCTCCACGGTCACGTCGGTGGTCGTCCCACGCTCTGTCATATCTGCACGGAATGCGACGCTCTCCACCCCGGTTAGCATCACACGTCGTAGTGTATTTGCATAACTGACGTGAAAGGGTGCCAGCGTGAAAGTGTAAGTACGGTTATCGGCTTGGCGTTGTACGTTCTGGAACATTGTAGCGGCTTGGTGTCTACTTCGGCACACGGTATTAAGTTCAATTTTGCACACGCTCTGTGTGCGCTTAGGGAGAGGTCTATTATGCCCGTGTAATACTCAGAATGAGCGCCCAGGGGAAGCACATATGTTTTTACTCCAATAAATGCGAATGGTCGCGGGCATTTATAACGGAGCTCAAGGACACACCATATAAGACGGAGTTTGACTTCATATGCGTGGATCCATCACCCAACCGGCCTGCGCTCCCTTCTTGGCTGAAGAAAGTCCCGACACTCGCAATTCGGGGCGAGGCAGAGCCACGTACGGATGGCGAGGTGATGAACTGGCTTTTCTTACGGAAACTCAAGGATTCCAACAATAAGCGCAGTGGAGGTGGGGGCTCACCAGCTGCAGGTGGAGCGCCGGCCCCTGATGACGTAGAGGCATTCAGTATGATGGAAATGGGGCACAAGTTTTCGGACAGTTACAGTCTCCTAGATGATGACACGAGTGTGGAAGGTAATGGAGGTGCATCGTTCCAGCACAGTTTCTCGTTCTTGAATGGCGCGGGCCCTGCCACAAAGGGCGGGCAGCAAACAACCCTTACAAGCCACGACCCTAAACGGAGCAAGAAGGAAGAGATGATGGACAAGCAAATGGAGCAGTATATGAAGGCGCGCGAGTCAGGGATGCCTCAGCGGATTATGCGGCAGTAGGGGACGGAACGTCCGCCAGAGGCGTTGGGCCACGCATTTATGCGTGGCGCTACCCCCTTACCCCCTCCCTACTGAAAAGCTTCGCCAGCATATTCCCTACAAAATTGAGTGTTCAAACCTCCCGCATCTTAAGCCACCCCACAACACACCTAATAGTATCCTTTCCAAGCCATGGGACAACGACAACAACCATCCGTTGCCGACAGTATTTGTAACGCTCACGAAACCAAATATTTGCGCAAGCGAATTCACTACGACTACACGTCTCTCATTAAACGTGCCAAATCCAACGGCTATTCTATGGAAAAAATCCTAGAAGAGTCACTTGAAATCAAACATAAGCCCGCCTACAAGCAAAATCACGCGGCTGTCTTCCCCTACGCATTTGCAATGCCACTCAAGACATTATCTAAATACGCCGACGCCGTTACACGCATTACCAAAAACAACCTTGCCTTCATTGGCCCTGTTGTAAGCACATTTGCTACAATGACAGATGCAGAATTAGCTCGTGGGTGTAATCTTACAATGCTCGGAAATCTGGCTTACATTAGCCGAAAATCCGAACACCCATTTATTGTTCATTGGGCGCTCGGAATGTTCAGTCGCCTTCACGAAATCTTGAAGGGCCGCCTGGTTGTTCCCCCACCTCGCCACGCGTAAATACCCTAAAGACCACACTCCACATCCCTAATAGTTAGTCGGCGATGTCAATTCTCGGTACTTTTACAACCCAATTGGTGAATTTTTTTGAGGAGCTCCAGGAAACCTTCCCTGAGGAGAAGGATATTCGGATGGCCACAGAGGCTATTTCAGGGGCCAAGAAAGTGAATCCCCGACTGGTCCTGGACCTCTTCTATGAGCACCTGTATGTGGATTTCCACCGTGCCATTGCAGACCGCCAGGTGGATCGCATTATTGCACAGGCACGTCAGAAGGTTGCCACCCAGTTCAATGAGATTATGCCTGCCATTACGCTCTTTGATAAGCACTGGGCTGGCCTCGGTGAGCCTAATAAGGAGGCGATTTGGAAGTATCTCCACGTCCTATGTGTGCTCTGTGAGCGTGCCAAGGGGATTCCTAGTGACATGTGAAGGGAGCTGGGCTCCGCCTCTGGCCAACCCCTCCTTTGAATAAGGGCTTTTCATGTGTAGTCACATACCCCTACTAATAGTACTATTAGGGAGTATTTGTGTTGTAAATATAGACATAATTAGTGTAAGTTATGTCTATATTTATTTCTATTGGTTCAAATTGTTCAACTCGCAGTCATATACAAAAATACAATAATGCAGATTCACAAATAACATTATTTTTTGACTGGCTAATTGTTGATATTGAATCTGTAATAGAATTATTCAAACATTATAAAGATTTTAATAGTTATTTTTCAAAATCTCATATTGTACATATACGTGATGCAAATTCCAGAGCGCATGTTAAATTTACAAAAGTCCCTACGTGTGAATTTTTACATGATTTGACACCAAACTACACACCAAAAAAATTAGACGAGTTTATAGAAAAATATAAGCGGCGATATGCTCGTATTTTAGAACATATATATTCAACAACACATATATATTTTGTTTTTAAGGGGTACCTTGAACATTCAAATATCATGGAATTTATAAAAACAATATATATCATCAACCCGCGTTGTAATTTTACATTGACTCATATTATTAAAGAAAATACACCTACACAAATATTACCAAATTTTATTCAAATAAGTATTGCACCATATATAAAAGCAAATTTCAAGGACAAAAATGTAGATTGGAAAGAGTTAAACTACAATTGGGGGGCATGTTTCAATACAATCTTAGAATTAACGCGTCCCTAACACTACTTAATGAATCTCTATTTAATCCAAACAGAATGAGTGCAGCCAATTCGTCCTCTTTGGATTCCATTTTCAACTCTAAATACGACGAGTTTGTCGCCAACCTTCGCGACGTGTTCCCCGAGCTCACCGCAGCCCTTGATGCAGCCACTGCTCTCCCTCTTTCCGACCGAATTGCAAAGTTCCGCGAGGAGGTGATGCCCGTCGCCGGCAACCCCAATCGCAACTCCGCTACAAATCCTGGGAAGATTCTTCCTGGAGTTGAGCTGACCGATGCCCAGTGGTCCTCCATCTCCTCTAATAGTCAGAGCTCTATCCAGGAATTCCTTACTCTTCTCAGCTTCTCCATTCTTCTGGACGCAAATACGGCCGCCGATTTTGGTGAGGGCGGCAAGGAGGCGTTTGATACCTTCCTGAAGTCCATGAAGGACAAGATGAGCAAGGTGGATTTCTCGTCTTTTACGGATAAGTTTGCAAAGATGTTTGGTGCAGACGGCTCCAATATCCCTAAGCTCCCCGAGAAGTTCATGAAGGGCCACATTGCACGTCTTGCCGAGGAGATGATGCGTGACTTCAAGCCCGAGGACTTTGGTCTTGATCCCGAGACGCTCCGTGAGTGCGAGTCTGAGCCCAACAAGGCATTTGAGATGCTCCTCAAGGCATACACGAGTAACCCCGCGATTCTCCAGAACTCTATCCAGAAAATCGGTAAGCGTCTCCAAGCCAAGATTCAGAGTGGTGCTATTAGGCCCCAGCAGATTGTCGCCGAGGCAGAGGAGCTCATGAAGGAGTTCTCCGAGAACCCCGCATTTGTTGAAATGATGGAGTCATTCCGCAGTGTGTTTGGCATGGAGGACCCCGATCTAGCCCGCAAGACCGGTAATGAGCAGTCTGCTCGTATGGCAATTATTCGTGAGCGCCTACGCAAAAAGGCGGCTGCAAACCAGGCCGCTGCTGCAGCTGCTGCATCTGGTGGTGGCGCTGGTGGTCCTACTCCAGCTCCCACACAGCAGACCAAGGGTAAGCATTCTGGTGGCGGCAAGAAGCGCAAGTAGGGGAGGTAGAATTTCCACAAACATATATTCTTTACAGCGCAATCACAAACAACTCTTTACCACACCCTAATAGTATAGTATGTCTAGTTGCGAGCCGACATTTCTAAAACGGCCAATGGTCCTCTTCCGACCATTTACCGTCTTTCCGCGCACAACATGTGGGAGTGATATAATTAATATATTTGTCCGAGTATTGCTATTAGTGGGTGTAATAGGTACAATTACAATGTATGTTGCACCCGAGCTGACACATTACATAATGGCTGGCACATTTTTACTCTTCATCCTTCCGTCTATCATTACAGTTGTAAAGGGACTTGGTAATGCACCAGCCTCCGGTTCTGAAGGATTTGTAGAGAGCGGTGCGTTAGATGGCACAAAACTGATACAGCTCGCAAAGGCACCTCGCCCCGTGAGCGATGCACGGACTGAAACGGGGACAATTATGCTGCCATCGGCAACTGGGATGCCTTGGACCGAGCCGACGCCAAACAATCCATTTATGAATGTACTCGCGGACCAGTACAAGTACGAGACATTCCGTCCTTCCGCTGCTGACCCGACCGCGCCTGATGTGAAGCAGTCCTTGGATGATTACTTCCGTATTCAGTGGTTCTCGGATCCCACCGACGTGTTTGGTCGCAATCAGGGCCAGCGCCAATTCTACACAATGCCCAGTACAAGTATCCCGAGTGACCGCAAGTCGTACCAGGAATGGCTCTATAAAATCCCTGGGAAGACTTGTAAGGAGGGCAACGGAGCTGCGTGCTTGGCTGGAACAGATGGTGGCAAGGTTCCTTGGCTGAGTATGGATGCTTAATCCTTGCCAACCTGAGACGGTAGCTGAGTCATAACCCGCGGACCGCCCTTCTTGGTGCAACTGAATTTCTTCAATGTTTTCCCCCGCTTCCCTAAGACGCTGCGCACGCAGATTCCTATGGCAGCGGATTCGCTGGCACGCACAGGCCGCCGACCGAGGCGCGATCGGCCCCGCAACTTGACGGTGCCCTGCACCTTTTTCACGCACCGGCAAAACTTCCGTGAAACCGAGTTGTGCTTTGGCATTTCTCTAATTGTGATTCCGCTAAAAAAACTGGGCGCAGTAAGCAGTAGGTACTATGGATATTAACCGTCTAACTCGTCCCAAGGACGACCTTTGTGGGCTCCAGTCTTTCTATGCTCAGTCTGCCGGCCCTGGTCATTATGTCACAACCAACCTTGTTCCCAACGCATCCGGCGTGAATCCCCTTGCCATTGACAATCAGCTTATGTATCCCCGTGAGGGCTATGGGCTCAACAATGCCGCCATTGACGCCGACTCGCTCCTTCGCAACCAGCCCCAGTTCAAGAGCAACCGCTGTAACATCCGTCAGCAGGCCCGTCCTTTCCTCTCTGTCCCCTACATGGCCGGCGGTCGCGGCAACCCGGATGTGGAGAGCCTCCTCCAGCATGCCGAGCAGGTGCGCCTTGGCAAGGAGTGTGGTACGGTCACGGAGATGACCTTTGAGAACCAATTCACCCCGATGATTGATATGCTCAAGCAGAACATCCAGGAGCCCAAGAACCTTATTCCGGAGGTCGCGGCAAATGGCTGGATCCGTGGTGGTATTCCCAGCCGTGAGTACATCAGGGATATGAACTGTTAGGGGAGATTCCATCTCCCCTATGACCCCTACGGAGATGAAGCCACCCTCACAAGTGAGGGTGGCGCAATCCATTGGGAACATTGGTAAATACACCCTTCCTTAGCACTACACACATAATCACCCTAATAGTAACTTTTAGAGTGAGTATGTGTAAGAATAAACAACATTCATAGTTTGTAGTATGAACTCTGAACAGTTCCCCACAACGTCGCAGGCCCCTAAGTGGGAAGCCACCGAAAATCCCCAATTCTACGCCCAGTTCCACACAATGTACTCTAGTCCCGATCCTCGGCGTCACGAACTCGGCCTTGTCGGCGGAAACAACGTTAGCCAAATCGCCGGCAACATGATTGATCTGGAGTCCGACTTGCGTGGTATCACGCGCATCAACACCTTCGCTCCTTGGCGCAAGTACCAGCCTCCTGCTGAGAACCAGACCGAAATCACGCGTGACAACTGGAAGGGCTCTGTCACAATTGACACGACTCCTGTCCATCTTCCTGAGTACCAGATGTGGGCCTATCCTGCAGCGTATGCCCCTAAGCCTATGAAGAATGAGGCTTGTGGGATGCCCCAAAAATATTAGGGAGAACCTACGGTTCCCCCTTACCCCCTCCCTAGTTATTTTGTTTTATTTTTCCACACAATATCCACTAATAGTTACTGTTAGTGATACATTATAATACACTGGCGGAGCTTTTCAGAAGGGAGGGGTTTAGGGGGCGGTACGCCTCCTATTATCTAGAAGAAGAGTAATATGGAGACATCCTTTGATGCCTATTCACCTGTCAGTTTCGTAAATCCTACAACCGACACATCCTGCTACGGCCGCCAACAGGCTCTTACACGTCCCAAGTGGGATGACTTCCACCAAGTGGATGATATGCGCATCACATCGTATGCAGCCCGTTATCAGCTCCAGCCCCCGGCTCATAATTGCCCCAACGCCTACGTAACAAATCCTACAATCCGCCTACAGAAGCACGGCAACTCCTGGCTCCAGGGCACCTGGCGCACGGAAATAGAGTCCGATCTCCGCGGTATCAACTACCTCGGCACACGTGTCCGTGGCGATCCTCCCTGTACTACAAAGGAAATCCACTACAACCCCGAGACTAATAAGTTCAATAACACACCTCTGGAGGATGCCCCGGATGAGAACTTCGGTACCAACTTCAATCGTCTCCACAACCCTCCCTGCACACTCCGAGCCACCGGCTGGAATCGTTTCATCCCTCTCCACCACGAGCCCCAGGAGACCTTTGAGACACCCTTTGATTTCTTCATACCTGCTCGCCTTCTTGACAAGGAGAAGTGCCGCACTCACGCTCCTACAAGTGCTCAGCAGAAGGACACACAGTAATTTGCCCGCCACGGCTTCAATATGAATCCTAACAGGCAAAAATTCCGAAGAAAACTTGTTCTGGGCGATTAGTAATGGAAGTCGTCACTCTTGCAGGCCTCGTAGGTATGGGATATATAGTCTCTCGCCTTGGTGAGGCAAAACCAGGTGTTCCAGCGCCTACACCCACAGACGGAGAGAAGAAAGGTTGTGCAACACCTCAGATTCCTCCACGTATGCCACGCTCAGAATTTGCGGAGCCTTTCAAGGCCGCTCGTGGGCCGCCCGAAGAGCCATCCCTCGCCGGCCTTCCTGGCGATGGATTCCGCAGCAAACGTAACACAGAGGGTTTTATGCCCGCCGCCCGCGGCCCTGATTCATCTCCTCTCACACTTGCACCCAAAGGTGCCGCCGCTGTTGGCTACGGGTCTGAGTTGGATCTTATGTACCAGATTCCTTCTGGCGGACAGTACCCTTCCCAGGGAGACTACGCGAACCACATGAATTCCTATCCTTACACAAATGATCGTGGTGCCATGGGCGCTATGACCCAGGTCCCAACCGTCCCTAATAGTCCTGGTGGGATGTACCCTAGTGAGCCCAATCCTGGACCGCTCTATGGCTACCCCACAGGCTACGCCAATCAGCGCCCTCCTCTTGCCCCACAGGTCCAGCAGCCTGGTGCGTCACCTGTTGCAATGAATGGCAATCGTCCTATGGTGGAGATGCGCTCAGACAATGTGGAGGAGAACCCTGTATATGTGGATGGCGACTACGTCGTCAGCCCTCTTTCGGGCCAAAAGGTGCTCGCCAAGGACTTTACTCACAGCAATATGATGCCTTTCTTCCGCGGTCAGGTCAAACAGAACTTGGAGAGCTTTGCCAATACCCAGCGCTTGGATGCTTTTACAGGTGCTGGCTCTACCCAGATTGCAAAGCGCGAGATTGAGCCCATGTTTAACACGGGCCAGACACCCTTCGGCAATCCATTTGGTATGGAGGATAACACGGACTTTGTGCAGTCGCGTATTAATGCACCCCGCAATCGTGCCGGCGAACGTCCATTTGAGCCCGTGAAGGTCGCCCCTGGTGTCGGCCAAGAGTATGGCTCACTCGGTGAGGGCGGGTTCCAGCAGTTGGAGGTCAATGACATTATGAAAAAGGCCATGAAGGATACGAATGAGCTCCGTGTAGCGACCAATCCCAAGCAGACCTACAAGACCCCTGTGGTGCCTGGTGCGCGGTTCATTGCGAATTCCGCGGAGGATGCTGGCGAGGTGCGTAAGTATCGTCCTGACCGTTTTTACATTGACGAGACTGGTGAGCGTCTCTTTGTTACCACGGGTGAGGTCATCAAGGAGGCCACACGTCCCACTCAGATTCTCAACTACACGACTCGTCCTGAGACCTCAACTGAGTACATTGGTCCTGCTGCATCTCAGGAGTTCCAGGAGGCGTATGTGACAGGTTCGTATCGTACGCCTATGACCCAGCAGTATGGTGGTGCTGGATTCCGTAACGCTGATATGACGACCTACTATACGAATGACCTTGGTGGCGAGGGTCGTGAGAAGTCCCAGGAGGGATTCCAGGATGGTGAGTATGTACCAAACGATTATGGCCGTGGCAGTTACGAGAACCGCGAGAATGAGCGCACGGCCACCTCGGACCGCGCAATGGGCCTCAACTTGGCCCCTGCTGAGGCCGGTGCAGTCACAGTGCATTATGATGACCCATCCCGCCCTACTCGTCGTGCCGAGACCATTGGCAACATCCGCCAGACGGGTACGCCAGTTGGCTATGCTGGTAGTGGTGTGCCGGCCATCACTGTCTGGGACCCCACGGATATCGCCCGTACAACGGTCAAGGAGGGAACCATTAACTTTGACTATTATGGTACTGCTGCACCCGCCTCCGCTCCTACTCGTCTGAAGGTGTATGACCCTGATGATATTGCCAAGCCGACCCAGAAGGCCCAGTTATCAAAGCGGGACTATTATGGTGCGCCGATGTCGTCTCACACAAATCACACCAGCCACGAGGCGTCGCTCAATATGCGCCTCAACCCGAATAAGCAGCAGGTGGCGGCCTTGCGGAAGCCTGTGGCAGGTAACGGAAATATTGCCGTGTTTGACGGAAATATCAATCAGGTCACGAAGAAGCTGGACTCGGATTACATCAATGACCGGCCAAATGCAGTCAATCGTGTACAGAGTTTGACCACAGGGGCCGGCGACTTGGGGCGTGTGAAATACCGCCATCCCTTACAGCAGGATGTGTATGTCCAGCGGACGCAGCCCGAGTTTGTGGCGGCGGTGGAGGAAAATCCTCTCAACATCAGTTTGCGGAAGAACGCCGAGACCGATGAGCGGAACATGATGCAACGCTACAGCGAAATGTTTGCGCCTTCTCAGGCAAAGGGTGAGAAGAAGAAGTAATGCGTGCTGTGTATTAATTAGTTCATAAAATACAACTGTAATAGAAATTCAGATGTATTTTATGATTTGCGAGCTACAAAATACGATTTAGGATTTGAAAATCTTCCTGGCTTGGCCAAGGCCGGCAGCCGACTGGGAATAATTTGGATTTATGATTTAGCAAAAATACGTCGCCGTGATTTACGACAAATAGTACGCCGCCTGCACCTACGTGAGCGCCCTCCACGTATGCGCGGGTGAAATACACCAAGAATCTCATTTTTATCAAAGTGTTTAGGTTTTCCTGTAACCCCTAATTTATCTAAAAACGCTAGCTGCATATTTTTATTCATTAACCGACCAGTATAACTTTGAGGACTTTCATTTACACCTTTGCGTTGATATAGTACAGTATATACACGTTCTGGTACTACACTTAAATCGTATGCATTACTAATACCAACATAATTTGGGTGTGATGCTAAAAATGATGATACCAATTCACTATTAGGTGTAGTATCAGTTTTAATTAGCCCACGTATTTCTGGTGTAAGCAATTCATATCCATCATTTTTAACAACATTATATAAGGTATTTACTGCATATGATACATCATTTTCATCTGAGAAACATAGTAACACTGATAATACAAATGCCATAAATGTTAAACGAAATGAATTTGTTGCTTTACAAGGATTTCGTTTCAATTCCCTGAAATCACTAATATATGTATCATTAATAACTGCTTGAATACCGTCCTTTGTTTCTGGGAACCCAGCACGCGAATATAAATATATAAAATATAAACAATACATTTGACAATACTCTGCATCAATAATATATTGAACACAACGCACACCCTTTTCTGTAGTGTAACATAGCTCACTAAAGTTTTGAATATTAACATTTACATCATTTACATTTCCTAATAACATTAATGACCACGTAATTGTATTAACAGCCCAAATATAGTTATCTTTTTCACGTATATAATATATTGGATCGTATATTCCACAATGAAGCGTTCCACCTTCATACCAAAAAATAGTTGCAACGGCGTGATACCGACGATTATCATTTACAAAATTTATACAACATACTGTGGCACCTAACTTACAATGTTCAACTATAGAATTAAAATCTACATTGAGCACACCTAACTCACTAAGTAATCTTGTTTTATCTACAGTAGTAACAGTTGATATAACACTATTAAATAATGATTTGTGATTTAATCCATGTGTATTTAATTCTGCTTTAAAATTATCTTTTATAAAATATGTATTATATATCATATATTTATCATAATATATATAATAAGGGTTATTTGATTTAAACACTCTGAGTAACGAAACGTCAGCTTTAGTGCCTGTAAGTCTCTTAACAACTTTACTAATTTTATCAAATTCCGATTCATTATATGTAATTGACACACTAGATTCATTAGTTGATTTTTTAGTCTTACATTGTAGTCCTGCTATATTTGAATTATTTGTACCTAGTCTGTCAATTTGCTCTTTCACATACATTAGTGATTCTGTCCATTTTTCAATAGGCCTACTAATTATAGTTTCACGAGGCTTTAAAGGTGGTTGTGTAAATAAACCACTAAACATATTATTGTATCTATATACTATATATATTATGTATCTCACTACCTAAATCCGCAACCACCCTAATAGTCAAGTACGTATGGAATCCGAGCGTCTAAAACCCCTTTTTGTCATCGGCCCCGCAGGCTGTGGAAAGAGTCGCTACATTCAACAATTGGCCGCACGTGAAGGGCGCACACTTCTCCGTTGTCCGTGCCGTAAAGACCGCACGCTCCGCGAACAGCGCACCGTGATTCACGAATGGGCCTTGCGTGCCGAGCCGACCCTACTGTGGATTGAGGGCGCTGATGATTTGACCCCCGAGGCCCAGAGTTTCCTGCGGCGAATCCTGGAGACATACGCCTTGCGCGTGCGATTTTGTCTGGAGGCGCGCACTCTAGAGTCCATTCAGGAGCCAATCTTGAGTCGCTGTGAAATCATGCGCCTTCCTCCCAAGACTGACGCTGCCCTTGTTGAGGAGTTTGCACGCACCTACTCCACCGACCTAATTGCCAAAGTGCGACCTCAGATTGTAAATCCCACATATCGTCAATATCAACTTGCAGTTTGTTTAGCACGCCATTTTCCTGAGCTGTGGGCCCATAAAGAGGCCTACACAGTCCGCACAGCTCCTACCGCCGATGATATGATGATGATGTACGCCGACGCTGTGAATCCTTGGACTTCCATTTGGGATGCATTTGCCACTTGTACGCCCGAGGAGCAGAAGCTCATCGCCCATGCACACCTAATTGCCGCCAACCCGTGGTCTATTATTGGGTATTTACAAGCTAGTGCAGTGTTGCGTTAATCCGTGCGACTGACCAACCGCGG
>JACCDO010762297.1_pt1 | contig 14309 bp, 5 predicted proteins | sample 7446101 | NCBI WGS metagenome assembly JACCDO01 (sample SAMN15323440, study PRJNA562643) | freshwater metagenome | isolation source: river surface water | place: USA:Blue River Watershed | collected 2017-08-16
GTCCGGCGGCACCCAGCTCAGCACCATTTCGTGTTGGTGCGGGACTAAATCTACGAGTTGGTGGTCTTGATGGCGGTGAGCTCGCTGCAGTCGAATTAGCGAACTGGGCATACCCTGCCAGCTACATTGCACAGCGCTATGCTAGCAACGTGAATCCAAGCAATATGACCCCAACAAAGACATTGACCGTCACACCAACGGCCACCAACACGACTCAGCCCGTAATCACTATTCCCGTAATCAATCTCAATAAGACGTTGGTCGCATTAGCATCCACGCAAAATGCAATCAAAACAGCCGAGGCAGGTCCATTTGCTACCGCGACCAAAAAGGCGCAACTGATGATTCCCACGTTTGCACTGATGCAGACACAGTGGGCGCTCATTGATCGCACCGAGACCGCATACACAATCAAAACGCCGATTCCAACCAAGCTTCCCGTGTTGCCAATATTGCCCACAGCTGTACCAACCCTGACATACTACATATTCCCAACACGGAACATATTGCACACTAGTACCCGTACCATGACACCCAGCATGACGGCTACCACAGTACCAACATTTACGCCGTCTGCAACAATCATGGCCAGTGCAACGAATACGCAAGTGATTGCAACCCGCACCAAGATCAACACGCCGACATTCCAGTCTACGGTCACACCCTCTATTACACAGACACTCTCGCCATCAAAGACGACCAATCCGCAGCAAACTGCCACGATGACCCGTACACGCACACTGACGCCAACAGCGTCGCGTACGGCCACACCGGGACGATTTGGCTATGACATGCAGTCGATCACGCAGCTACCCAAGGGCATGTTGTTCCGGGCGATACAACACATCTATGATTCACGGAGCCTAGTGGCACCAAACTGGGACACAGCGTTTATCGGTGAGACGGCGATTCCCTTCTACCGACCCGATATTTGTGGTGGTGCGACGCCAGCCTACTATGAGTTATCGGTCTACAAAGATGCAACACTCAAGATTCCTGCCGGATTCTTGATGATGACAGCACCGTGTGATAACGATGTGCCACACGACATTCCAATTGCACACTGGAATAGCACGGGTGTAGCAATTAGCAGTCAGATTCAATTCAACCCACCGCCAGGCGTTGCGCCAATCAAGTTGTGGAAGCTCGATACGCTAAGCTATGTGGCAGACCAAAACGGCGTCATAATTGGTAAGCTTGGGCAATTCCCTGCCCTCATCAATGGCTTGACGCAGAGCGAGTACGTGCAGTACAGCAATGCGCGCACCGATGTCAAGTGGGCACCTGCCAATATATCGACGGGTGATGATAATTTGGTGGCAGGGCGCATTCCTACACCGGTCATCACTGGGTTGTCACCGAGCACGGCGAAGTTGCTGTGGCAATACACAGATTTCAATATTGCTAACGATTTCGCTGGTTATTTACGGCAATACCCGGTGGCCTTTGCCCCACTCATTGCAGGCATGAAGCAACGTGTAAGCGGCCTGTGGGCGTATGAAAATGAGATTACCGACACAGATACACGTCTGTGTACAGGGTGTACGCAGTTGCACTTACCGGTGGTAGCTGGCGGTGTGTCACGCTTTGTCATCCCCATCAAGGGTATTACTGCGCAGAACATCACCAACATGACACCCAATGTAAGCACAAGTACGCTCAGCTTCGTGGTAGAGTCAAGCACCTACGCCAACTATCCAGTCATCGCAGTCACTGCTGGTGCATTAGCGAGTGACACATTGCCACGCTTGACACTCAAAATCACCCCATCAAGTTCATGGTTTACATTGTTACCACCCACATATGTCACCTTCTACATGGTTCAGAGTCCGCCATCACTCATACGTGCAGACCGCAGCTGGAGTAGCTGGAACTACTATTGGGCAGGGAATGCAAGTGATCAACGTAAATACGCACAATGGACCGTATCGGGCAGTTGTGCAGTCGGCTGTGGGCCTGTCGCATGGATGATGCTGCTCGGTTGGGTGGACATCAAGAGCACCTATCCACAGGTCTCAGGACAATTCTGGAAGCGTTGGAACGCCTACCGCGAAAACGGTTCGAGTAGTGGGCTAGCCACGTCAGGTGCCGGGATTGCACCACAGTCAACTACCATTGGTAGCACCATTTACATGGCACCAGGGGTATTTACCTCAACCGAGTATATTCGTAACCAGGTTGGTACCTTCTGCTTCTCAGGATCAGGAGCAACGTATCCATGGAGTATGGACAATGTGCGCAACTACCTGTCATATGTTGGTACGGGCATTTCGATTGACACGCACTACAATTCGGTAGGATTTCACGAGGATGGATTACGTGATTACACCATCGAACACCTGACCAAGTCAAATACCAGTGAGCGCCGACCTGTCATCATTGGTACGGGATGGCTCAATCACTACCCACTCGCATGGGGGTATGCGTGGCGGTCACGCCCCACCACATGGCGTGATGCCGGCTGGTGGGTTGGCGACGATGTCCTCTATTCGCGCTACTTCTATGTCAACAACGGACATGGTGGTAGTGACGATGGCTGGGTCGATGCGAGTACGTGGTTTGCCGGTCGCGTCAGCCCGTAGCAACGCATGGCAACGCAACTGCCGCCGTATCGATAACTCGATACGGCGGCGCTGTTTTATATGAGATAATCACTGCACACGCCATGCAGTTTGCGAAATACACCATAGGTGAATTCATGCATAATTTGGCGTATTTATGCTCATATTTGTCAATACGTATTTACAAATATGCCTATCCACGCTAAAATATTTTCACCCTACAGGTAGTACCAAACTTTATAAGTGAGCAGTCTATGAATACGACGTGGTCATATCGTTTCATCGCGCTGGTAATTGTTGGTGTGATGTGTATCAGCGGCATCTGGATTGAGAGTTCAGTCCCATCAGTAACTGAGGCCAAGAGTGTGCGACAGTTATCGGTAGACCGCGTTGATGCAGCAGCACATGCACTCGGCACAGAATGGCACAACACAAACAACTTACCATATGTGGTTGATTTTTCACCGCCGAATACTGACGATACAGTAAGTGGTGTTGAACAGTGGATACGCCAGCAAGGCAAAGAAACCCCATATACGAAGCCTACGGCGAGTGTAGATGGACAAAATCAAGCACTGATTATTCGTGTACGCTATAGCGATGCAACCCAGCGTTTAAGTGATACACAGCTCTTAAATAATTGGCTGACACCACTCAATAATCATTTTATGACTATGTCAAATGGGAAAAATCAAGGTTGGAATTTTGTCCTATTTGGCGCAGTAAATGTCGGAAATCGGTCAGAATTTATCTTGGGGAATGATCAGTTGTGGGATGATTCTGTCACTCCTGCCGTTGATAATAGTCAATCATTAGTCAATGAAGTCATTGCCGCTGCTGATGACAGCATACTCGAACCACTGGTCAAAAATGCAGATACGGTTATTTTTTTGATGGACAATTACACACAAACACGGATGCGTGGTGTCAACTATCCCGAGGTAAAGTTTGATTTTGCATCACCAGCTGACGATCATGTCCGCAATACGGTGTTTTTGGATGAAGGTGGTGTTAACGCAAATTATACCGAATTAGATACATCTATGTGGGGAGTACTCGCCCATGAAATGGGTCATGCACTACAGGCCTATGCGGGTTTTGGTGACCACTGGGATTATGGGCATCCTAGTAACTATCGTAGCAATTTTGAATTAATGGACGCAAGTTATCCCGGACATGTGAGCGCACATCTCAAAACGTTCACCTTTGCATCGTGGTTACCACCCTCATACATTATCGATGTGAGTAATACGGGGAGCACGATGAAACCGTCTTCCATGGGGTATTGTATTCGTGCGATCGAGTATAATCCATCTGCATTCCCTGTCCCCCAAATCATTCGTGTCAAAATCACCGATAGCGTTTCATATCTGATTAGCGCGAGAAAACGAGTCAACGGTGATGAGTTGATTCCGAGTGAAGGTGTGTTAATTGAACGTGTGGTGTCGAGTGGAAGCCTACAGTGGGAAGACGTGGATAATGATGGAATTATTGACGTAGATCTCCCTGAGACAACAGATATCAATGAAAGCGAATACATTAATCAAAAAGTTGTAGTACGTGGTCGTGTCACAACACCAAACACCGCTGCCAATCGCAATGCATTGTGGCAGGTCGGTGATGTGTATAACTCTACATACGATGGCGCTATTGGCGTAAACATGGCTGATGGTGTCACATTCGAAGTAAAATCGAGTCAATCAAGTGGCGCAACATGGTGTGTAACAACCCGCTATGGGGCACTCGCCATCCAACCAGATGTGGGTATCTATCCCTGGCGACAACCACCAGGTGAAGCATACGAGACCACGGATATTTGGGTTGATAGCCCACTCAACGGCTATGGCACATATCGATATGGCTTCTGGAATGATTTAAAGGGATTACCGGTACCACGTGGTAATGGTGATGACCCAGCAATTGGCGCTATCAATCGCGTATATACAAGGGTGCGTAATTTTGGCACAGCCGTGGCTAATAATGTGCAAGTGCGTATCAAAGTGTCGAACCCACTCGGCGTAGGTGTACAAAATGATGACTGGGTACCACTCGGTGGATTGATTACGTCGGCACAATTCGCCGGGCTCGCATCTATTCCACCAGGCGGGTATGTGGATGTCTACATGGAATGGGTGCCTGAACCACCCCTCACCGCCGAACAGCAGGCTGCAGGCGTGTTTAGTTTTCACTCTTGCTTACGTGTCGAAATACTGGCAGTCGGAGCCTCGGGAGCAATCCCTGCTGAATCAATTCTGGGGAATCAAGATGGTATAGACGAACAAGAAAACATTCAGAACTTTGAAGCTACACCCACACGATCACCCATTTTTAAACATTCTTTCAAGGTGGTCAATACGAGTAATTCGAATCAACTCGTCTCTATATTCCAGAAAAACAATCTCCCAGATGACTGGGAAATAGACATTAACAGTGGGGTATCAACTGTTAGCATGACGCCCGATCAAAACATCACTGTACCGATAACAGTGACTGCTAGTGGTGCGAGCGTGATTGGCAGTAGCTTTACGGTGCAATTGACTGCAGCCGAACATAAAACCTTGACCAATGCAACGGCAAAAGACACCAAGCATCTCGTATTTGATGAAATCGGTGGATACAACTTTACAGTGAATGTACTCGCTGACACACGTATTTCGTGCAAAGCATATCGTAATGGCAACTTTCTCGAAATCGTAGGGAGTTTGGATGGTTTTGAGGGTATCCACCAGGCAGGTACGGCACTGCGCGCATACGCACAAGTATATGGTCTCACTGCTGGACAGGATGATGCCATCGCGCTGGATGATCGGGCCAGTGGTAACGTGGGGGTCGATGGCGACTTCCGCATGCGCTTTAGTGTACGAACCAACCTCGCTCATGGTGGATTTATCCAACCAAACAAGGTCCAGTGTATATTTCCAGGCACACACTTGCTTGCAAGTAGTAGTACACCGAGACAATTAGTGCTATCTGCAGCACCGCCGACCATGACCAATATACCGTGGGCGGCGAGTCAATTCCATTCGAGCTTGGCACTCAACAATCATCTCGCACCGCTTACCGCATATTCAGATATTGTGAGCGGAGCCGCAAGTGGGAATACGTTTAATTGTACATACATTTACTGCCCCGTTCTCGTGGATGGGGTACATGGCAGATCAGTACAGTTTGATTCAGGGAAGTATGCATTTTTGCAAAGCACCAATCCCCTTAATCTCGGACCAAGTTTTAGTATAGGTATGTGGGTCAAACGTACACGACACAACACCCAAGAGATACTGATGTCACACGGAGCAACGCTTGCCACAGGAAAGATGTTTAACATGGGATTCCGTGACAACAATGCGTTTTTCTGTAGTACGTATGGCGACGAAATCACCTCTACAACGCGCTTCACTGATACAGATTGGCACCATGTGTTATGTATTGTGAATGGGTATAATCGTAGCCTGTATGTAGATGGATCACTCGAAAATACGACAACCGTAGGGATTCCCACGTACGCACAAAATGCCAAAATGACCTTGGCGTGGCGCAGCGACGGAATGCCATCATTTGATGGGCAGATTGATGAAGTACGCATCTTTACTGTGGCAATTGGTGCATCCACCGCCAATGCACTTGCCACCTTGCCCTATGTTGACCCAACAGTACCTAGTCCCCTCAGTATGTTGACATTTAACGATATTTACGTTGCTGAAATGAATGGGGTTGTTGCATATTGTGGTGGTGGGAATTGCCCGGATGTCTATTATCCCGAAAACGTGGTACCACGTCCACTTGAACGTATTGCATCAATCAAAATGCAAGCGCGCCGGCACATTGGTTACTATTCGACGGCAGCAGCGACCCCCGGCGACAACAGCACGTTGCTCTTTTGGGCACGACTCGATGGAACGAGTGCAGCTAGCCGAGCATTGGCCACGATGAACCCCAGCATCAATCGACCGTCGGTCATCTGGCGCGGGAGTACACGCACACTCTCATTCGGCAACGTGTCACACGTGTGGAGTGATTTCGATACAGGCTGGCATCACTTTGCCTTTGTCAAACAAGACAGTACGCTACAAATCTATATCGATGGCAACAAAGTTGCAGAAGATAATGCACCTGCGGCTATGCAACCAATGCGTGTTGCGAATGGGCTAGCACTACTGGTTGGCAGTGCTGACGGTGGTGAAATGTCAGCAGTGGAGTTATCAAGCTTCGCATATAGTAGCAACAGAATTGTCAGCCATTATGTGGGTGGATTCCCTGCAACGGCCATCCTCCCAACCAAATCGTTGACCGCATCGCTGACACCATCAACGACTCCTACACCCGCAATGACGGTGTCAACCATTGATATGACAAAAACAGCAGTCGCACTGATGGCAACAAGCAAGGCGAAACAGACTATACTTGCGGCACCTGGTGCAACCCAGACCAAAGTGGTACAGCTACACCAGACGGCCATGACCCTGTATCAGACTCAGTGGGCAAACTTGGCACGTACCGATGTGGCATTGAACACACGCACGCTCGTACCAACCAAATCTGCTGTATTTACGCGTATTCCAACACTTCCAACGTTTGTTATCTTCCGTACCGCTACACCCAATTTGGCGGCAACCATCACGAATTCACGGACTACGACCGTCACATGGACGGCATCTCGTACCCCAACATCGACAACCACCAACACACGCACATCCACTGCGACAACAACGGGATCAGCGACATTGAGTCGCACACGGATTTCCACTGCTACGTTTCAGCCGTCGGTGACGAGACCAACGCATACCCGTACCCGCACAGTCACACATACGAGTACACACACATCGACCCCGCTTGGTCGCATTACATTCACACCAAGTCGTACAACTAACCCTCATACATTGACGGTGACGAATACGGCAACACGAACACATACTGCATCACCGACGAGTACCCCTGGTATCTTTGGCGCAGAGACCGTGCCCCTCAAATCGCTCCCCATCGAACTCCAGTATCGCGTACTGCAGCATATTGTCGACGAACGCATGAACGTGGATCCTGATTGGAAGACCGTGGTGCTCGGTGAGAGTGCCGTACCATTCTATCGTCCAGACATCAACGACGGCAGCACACCAGCATACTACGAGATATCTGTGTTTGCGGATAGTGCACGGACAATCCCACGTGGTTTCGTTATGCTCACTGTGCCTGATCAATACGGTAATGGTCACGACTACCCGATTACGCATTGGGCAAGCACCGGCGTGGCAGTAAGCAAAATGTTACTGAATCAAAACACGACTATGTCTCGTTTGAAATTGTTTAAGTTGGATTCATTGGGATACGTGGCAGTCGTAGGAGACCAGATTGTGGCACGACGTGGGAATTTCCCACAACTTATTCATGGATTGAGTAACTCGTATGATGAAATTGCCAGAGATGCAACTCGGAATGTGACCGATGTCTACTGGGATAATTCCCAAGATTCTACGTCGGATAATGCACAGGTGCCAATGCCTGACATACGCCTTACTGGTGTGGAAGACAGAGACGCAGCCCAGCTATGGTCATGGGATGATACCGACTATAGCAATGCGTTTGGCACATATGCACGGTCATACAGGACGTCCTTTGCACCACTGATCACCCAACTCCGCACCAAAGCCGCACCGCATTGGGCCATTGAGCAGCGAATTATACGCCGAAACGCAGTAACAGGCGGTGCGGCACCGTATGTACTCAGTCTCCCGATACCCGAAAATAGCAAGATATCTGTGGTGATTCCTGTACCGGGAACCACGAGCGCTGACATCGTCACTGAAGGTATGAATAGTGGGTTTGACTGGGCATTGGATACGACAAGCATTGATGTAGTAGACAAACAATCATTGAAGTATCCCATCATGAATATTACAACAGGTGCACTACCGCGTGATGAAGCAGGCAACATTATGTCATTTCCGCGCATGCGGCTGCGTATCTACCAGCGTCAGACAGTCTCAGCATCCCCACAGGTCGCCTATGATCTCGAAATAATCATGACAGCACAAGTTCGCCATCAAGACCAAACAATCGCTTCACGCGGGTGGAGTGCATGGTCATCGTACTACCACGTGGATGGTGATCGCAAAACAAGTGATGCGCGGCAGCGTTGGTATGACCAATTCAAAATTCCTGGAAGCTGTTTATCGGGTTGTGGAGCCACTGCCTGGATGATGTTGTTTGGCTGGGTCGACTTCAAGAGTTCGTTACCCGCACCTGCATCAGCAAACTGGATACGTCATAACACGTTTAGAAACATGGGGACATCCCTCGGTGATCAAACATTGGGGAATGGGAAGAACATCGTGGCACCAAGTGTGTTGAGTACAGGCATCAAAAACTCCACGCTGCTCATTCGTAGTTCAGTCTTTTCGATATGTACTGGTTATTCATCGGATAGTGGCGCTGCAACCGCACCATGGATGATGGAAGAGGTCATCTACTATCTCAACTATACCAATTCAGGCTTGAGTATTGATACACACTACTGTGTGGTCGGTTGTGAAGAAGACCGACTCACCCGCTATACGCTTAGCCACCTCAAATCGAACCAATTGATATTACGGCGACCGGTCATTATCGGTACCGGGTTTCTCGCACACTACCCACTCGCCTACGGAGTAAAATATCGCACACGTCCAGAAGACTGGGATGAAGGATACTGGGATGGTGATGATGTCGTGTGGGATACCTGGTGGTTAGTCAATCAAGGATGGGGTGACCAATCGGGAGAATGGGTCGCTGGTGGCACATGGTTCGCGGGACGTGTATTTGATCCAATGCATCCATAACCATACAGCACGACGCACAAATCCCCGCACAAGTATGGGTGTACCTGTGCGGGGATTACCGTGTGAACGGGGACTATTCACCTACCGCGATGCGCGGACTACGCCGCCGTTGCCAAGCATACACACCTGCACACAGCGCTGTCAGTACAATCATCACCGTCACACTTCGCAAAATGTACACCGGGTCAATACGGTCAGTGGCAACCACTGCCACCAATGGACCAAGCATGCCACCGAGTGAAATAATCATCTCTTTGAGTGCGGCGACTTGACCACGTTGATCAGGCGTGGTGATATCGATGTACGCAGCACCTAGCGCCGGTGTCACAAGCCCAGCGCCTAACCCAGAAATAAGCGAAGCAACGAGCATCGACGTATATGCGGGTGTCTGATCGACGCCAACATACCATGCAACATGAACCAAAAATCCAACCGCGATAATCACAAAGCGGCCGTAGCGATCACTCAGGCTCCCTGCGCCGAGTTCTCCTAATGCGGTGGCTGCCCCATAGACACCGACCACCACACCAAACATGGTAGCCGTGTAATTGTGATTGCCATACAAGTGTGTCAGCGTGGCAGGCTCAGTGGCCACCCAGGCAAACACCCAACTAAAATCAATCCACAACAACAAACCGAGTGCCAACAACGGTCGTGGTGGATTACGCCACAAGCTGAACCAATCGATGTTGTGGGTGTGGTTGGTATCTGCAATTTGCCGGCGTGTTTCGGGCATAATGAGCAACACCAGCAACACGGCAATCAATGCCATAGCCGCAGACACATAAAATGCAGCAGCAAAGCCGAATGCATCGTACAAGATGCCCCCCACCGTGGGACCAATAATCAGACCAATGCTAATCCCGCCCGTCACATAGCCAATCCAAGCGGCACGCCGCGCTTCAGGCGCAATATCGGCAGTGGCCGCAAGTGCCGCTGGCATCACACCCGAATTAAACAACCCGAGCACGAAGCGCAGTGCGATGAATTGATTCAGACCATCTGAGAATGGTGTAATTGCATTGACAATCACAATCGCCATCAGCCCGATAATCAACATGGGGCGGCGCCCCCAGCGGTCGACCAGATTCCCGGCAAATGGTGCACCAATCAGATTGCCCAACGAAAAGGCAAAACTCACCCACCCCAACGCACCCAATCCAATATTGCGTTCCATCAACCATGGTGCAAGCACGGGGTAGGGCATGGTATGGCCGATAAACGTCAGCATGACACATACAGACAATAGTGCGATAACCAGCAACGGACGACGAACCTGTGCCTGCATATATCCCCTTTTGTGTGAACTACCACCCGAGTGAACAGACGCCATTCTATGGTATTATAGATTCAATATGTTAACTGGACAATAATTGCCTGGCGAGGGAAGTCACCACACCTGTCCGATATAGATGCGCACACATGGTCATGTATGCAGAATTACCCGCTACTCCGCCATGACAACAGTCACCACCCACTGATGTGAATCGCATTATTTTGCGGAGTTGCACGCAATGACCACTGCCATTTTGCCCACACTCCTGAGTCAACCAAGCAGTCAACACTTGGCATATGCGCGTGCATCCATACGCGGTGAAGACTTGGCTGAGTTACTCGCATCCATGGCAAACGCCAGTGGTGGCATGATTGTAATTGGCGTCAATCCGCGCACCCAGAAAGCCGAAGGCGTCATTGATGTCGAGCAAACTACCCGCCTCGTCCTCGATGCAGCAGCGATGTGCTCGCCCACACTGGTCATCCCGATGCCACTCCAGATCGAGCATGCCAAACAGATGCTCATCTTTGTGAATGTGCCAAGCGGACTCCCCAATGTCTATGCGGTCAAGGGGCGCTATGTACAGCGGCGTGATGCCGATGATTTACCACTCGAACCCGATGCGTTGCGTAGTCTGTTTGTGGAGCGCGGTGGCATGACATGGGAACGCTTGCCACACGGCGATGCACTGATCACTGACCTCGACCCTGCCAAAATCACTGGGTATGTGCATCGCGTCGGAGCCGTGGCCGAAGAAAACGCTGTGGACTTTCTCATGAAACGTGGGTGTATGCACCAACAAGAGCATATTATTCGCCCCACCAATGCAGGAGTACTGCTGTTTGCGAGTGATATCGAACGCTTCTTTCCACAAGCCGAAATCACACTCGTGCAATATGCGGGTCCACGCATGAGCGATGAATTCATGCGGGAAGACATCCACGATACCCTCGTCGAAGCAGTGCGGCGTGCCGAAGTGTGGCTGAGCCAACACATGAAACGCGGCAGTGTCATGCAGGGACTCGAGCGCAAAGACTGGACGCAATTTCCACTTGCTGTGGTACGTGAGGTACTGGTGAATGCGGTGGCCCACCGCGATTATTTGATTCGTGGCGAGGGCATCCGCATTACGCTCTTTTCTGACCGCCTCGAATGTCACTCCCCCGGGCGCTTGCCCGGCCACATGACCATTGAAAACATCGCCGACCAACGCTTTTCGCGCAATGAAACACTCGTGCAAGTCATGGCCGATTATGGGCTCATTGAGCGCCTCGGCTACGGAATCAACCGTATGATCATCATGATGGAAGCCGCTGGTTTACAGCCACCTGTTTTTGCAGAAACTGATGGCGGCTTTTTGGTCACACTCTACAGCAACGATGAGAGTGACACTCCGCTCAGCGATGGCAACGACCATTGGCGCCGCATGGGACTCAATGACCGGCAAATCAACGCCATTACTGTGGTCAGTGAAAAACATCGCATCACCAATGGCGAGCTCCAAGAAATGCATCCATCGGTGTCAACCGAAACCATCCGGCGCGATTTGGCCGACCTCGTCGAACGCAACATTTTGCTCCGTATCGGCGACAAACGCGGTGCATATTACATCATGAAATGAAGTCAGACGCCCACATTTACTCAAAAAACGTAGCAATATCTGAGAGTGCTTTTTTGGTAATAATCGGCACCTGACAATCATCAGCAGGGTAGCCGACCGGCATCAACAAGTAGGCACGTTCGTTTTCGCCACGGCCACAGATATCGGCGAGGAATCCCATCGGGCTCGGGGTATGAGTCAGCGTGACGAGACCAGCATTGTGCACCGCAGTGATGAGCATTCCCACTGCGATTCCCATTGATTCAGTGACGTAGTAGTTTTTGCCTTTTTCGCCGTTGGCCGTAAAGTGCCAACTTTCGGCAAAACAGACAATCAGCCATGGTGCAATATCGAGGAACGGTTTACTCGCATTGGTGCCGAGTGGCGCAAGTGCGTCGAGCCATGCTTGAGGTGCCCGCTCCGTATAAAACGCCTGCTCTTCTTGCTCGGCGGCAATGCGAATGCGCCGCTTCATGTCAGGGTTACTCACCGCACAAAAATGCCACGGTTGCTGGTTGGCTCCACTCGGCGCAGTCCCGGCAGTCAACAAAATGTCAGCGATAATTTCTTTGGGCACCGGTGTATCAGCAAACATACGAATTGAACGCCGTCGTTGCATCGTCTGGCGGAAATCTCGGGCACGGTGCGCCATTTCTTGCGCAGGATAAGATTGGTAACTCGTGAGTGGGGCATGATTATCAGGAACGGTCATCGTTGTCCTCTCCTTTGTACAGTACACGCAACAACGCTGCACGCAATGCACGCGCATCGTGGCGTAGCGTGTCTTGTTTGTTCCACAAGGTGCGATCTGCACCATCCGATTCAATCAGTGGCCATGGAATCGCACGCACTCCTAGCGCCGCTATACTTGCCACATCACTCGCATCGAGATCGAGTGGTGCGAGGCCTTCTGCAGCCAGGCGTGCCACTTGCGCTCGTGATGCGAGGCGATTGTTGAGCAACACCGCATCGAGCACACCACTGCCGAGCAATGCGACCATCATGGCCACATGTCCCACATTATCGAGGTGCTCAGTTTGCCCTGTCTGTGTGGTCGTATTCGACACAAACACGACTTTGCCACGACATTGATGCAACGCATCACGGATTCCATCGGGCAAGAGCACCGCATGAATAGTCGTAAAAAAACTCCCTGGTCCGATCACAACCACATCGGCATCAACAATCGCTTGGCAGGCTGCTGGGTATGCAGCCACGGGCGGATCGAGGCGACACACGGCAATTGGTGCTTTGTGTGGCGCACGCACTGCGACTTCACCGACGTGGTCGCTGCCATCGATGAGATGCGCACACAGTTGCGTGGAATGTGCGGTGACCGGCAATACGGTCACTGCGCACTCCGCAAGCTGTGCCAATGTTGCCACCGCTTGACCAAAGTCACCCGATTCACGGTAGAGCGCTGCCAACATCAAATTGCCGAGTGCCATGCCGTTGAGATTGGTATCACCATGACCATCAAAGCGGTGTTGTAACAGCTGTGCCATGGTGTGGTGCTGCGCATGTGCGGCGATAGTCGCACGGATGTCACCTGGAGCAGGCATATTGCCACCAATGTGACGCGCCACCCCCGTGGAACGTCCTGTATCCGTGACTGCGATAATGGCTGTTTTGTCATAACTATCGGGGATGGCGCGTAGTGCCACACTTGCACCACCGCCACCACCGAGCACCACGGCACGGCCGCGTTTCATAACGATTACTCCATGTCCTCACGGGTCATCTCAGACCGTGGGCAGTTGCCACGGTGATTGCACAAACGCCTGCAACAGACGCACAGTAGCATCGATGTCACTGGGGTCAACCATTTCGAATGCCGTATGCGTATATCGTGTGGGGATACCAATCAAGAGCGCGGGGATGCCACTATCGATAAAGGCTGCACCATCTGATCCATAATTTGCATATACACCATGCTGGAAAGGAATCCCGTGCTGGGCGGCCAGATCGGCACAATGCCAGAGTAATCGGCGGTCGTACTGGATGGCCGCATCTTTGTGGACGAGCGTGGGGCCGCCACCGAGGCGAGCATCGTATTCGCGCAC
>JACCDO012042383.1_pt1 | contig 14309 bp, 11 predicted proteins | sample 7446101 | NCBI WGS metagenome assembly JACCDO01 (sample SAMN15323440, study PRJNA562643) | freshwater metagenome | isolation source: river surface water | place: USA:Blue River Watershed | collected 2017-08-16
GCCACTAAGACCTTATTGCGAACAAAGGCCGCTTCTTCATTGCCCAGACTAAAGAGCCTACCAACAAAGTCTTGGTCTTCAAAGTCAAACTGTATTTGTTTGGATATGGACCCTTGATCGTTTGGAAACAGATCATGCGCAGCATTCTCAGCAATGATGGCACCACGATCAAGCCACCTACGAACCATGATGTTCATGTGACGCCTCATGTGCTCATCACCACTCTTGCTCCTAGCTGCCCAAGGATCTAGCTTGCCAGCAAAGTCCTTGACCAGTTGCACCAAGGCACCCACTCGCCACTGCTCAATATCATGATGCAGCGCACGGGTGTAGACCAGATTGAGTATTTTCCAAAGACTGCTAATTCTTACTTTGAGTTTTTCTATCAAGCTATCAGCTTTGCGTTGACGCCTTAACTGCTCCAGCATATTGAGCCATTGAGCATCTGTTGGTAATGGCGCCGACTGTGGCAGATGCGCGAACATATCTCCAGCTTTGACTTGTCCTATCTCACTACTGGAATACAACCCCACTGCCGGACCAGTGTAGGAGACAAATAGCTTGGGGTTTAGATCACTCCAAGCCTGATAGGTCTTCTTAAATACATCCCCATAACGCCTGTGGCAAAGAACGGCATTTCTGTGCTCTGCTGGCATGTTCTTGTGTAGGCGTATTTTTTTGGGGTTACTGCAAACACTCCAGTAACTGGGACTGATACGCAAGAAATTAAACAGCAATCGCTTGATGTCTTTTACGCACATCAAGGCGGTGTCGTAGAGATGTATGTGCCTTACCACCATGTCCCCTGCCCCTTCCAAAAAATATGTGTTTACTTTTTGCAGTTCTTCTTAAAAGTATGTATTCACTGATCACTTTAATAGGTGAAATGGATTTGTGCTCACACCCGTGGTCACATTTCTTTAACAAACCTAGGAGCTCATCCATGAGTGAAACCAAAGTACTGGAGTCAGGCCTCAAGCCCCTCCAAAACGCACCAAATGAGGGCAATGACTATGTTCAAAACATGGTTTCTTTGCTGACCAAAAGTAATCCCGAAAAGGCAATCGGTGAAGCCATAGACCACCTGATCGCCAAGCGCAATAACTGGGAAAAGAACGAGCTTGCATCGGCCAACGATGCGTTGTATGGCTTACTGCAGCATTGCTACATGCTCAATAACGCCATGATTGGTGGAGATAGCATGGCCAAGAACCTTCGCAAGGGACTTGGTAACTACATCACCACTAAGGGCTACATCTTCACAGACTCCACGCCTTTGATTACCAAGGTAATTCGCTGCGTGTTTGGAGTAGACCGCAGACGGGTCAATGCCTATGCATCAGCCTTGAGAGTTGCCATTGCTGAGAAAGTCTCTGTGATGGACTTACCCAAGTACCTTCGCGACTCGGGTGGCATTGAGGAGGTTCGCCGTAAGAACGGCAAACCCACCAAGTCCATGAAAGATAAAGTGGAACTTGGTAGAGCTGTGCTCAGCTCAGATGCGATTGCCAATATCCATAGCGACTCTCTGAATGCTGCTTATTCCACCAGCAGCACTGAAGAAGGCGTTGTACTACTGGCAACCAAAGAGGATGATGGCAGTTTTGCAATTCGCAAAGTGGTGCAAAGCAACTCAGCGATCAAGAGCGCACTGGCTGCATGTTCTGGCGTTGGCGTTGAGCAGGCCAAGGCCAAGCAATTTGAAGACGATGCTAAGGCACTCGAGGCGAGTCGACTAGCTGCTGTCAAAGGTCTCAAAGCCGCTTAACTAGAAATCTTTAATTGTTCTTTTACCACCCAGTGACTGTGGACTTGGCGTCTGCAGTCACTACCCTAATTAATTGAGAGGAAATATATGGCCATCGTGAACACCAGTACTGTCAAAGTGCAGCAGCCCGAATGCCTTGATAACTTTGCACTTCACCAAAACAGCAGATATAAATTAGAAAGTATCTTGGATCAAAGTTTGCCATTTCCCGCCAATGGAGTGTGTGGCATTGTTTTGTATGGACTCTACGGCACAGGCAAGACAACCATTGCGAACTTATTGCCTGGACTCATAGACACCAGTAAGGCCGATCCCAATGCTGCGAACTTACCGCCAAGCAGTATTCGTGACACACAGGATCCCTTTGTAGACTACCACCCCTGCGCCCAAGGACAAAACGGAGCGCAGCTAACGCAACAGATCAACAACCGAACGCAGTTGATATCTCTAAACGCCAGTGGGTACCACTTTGTGGTCATGGACGAGGTAGACAACTTGACCGAAGCAGCGCAAGCAGGCTTTAAAGCCATCATGGGCAAGCACCATGTGATTTTCATCATGACTACCAACAACCTAGAAAAGATAGATGCGGGTATACAAAACCGTAGTGTCTTGATAGATATGAATGTGCCACCACCAGCTTACTGGCGCCCTATTCTGCGTCGCGTTTATACGGATGCCAACCTGAACTCACCATCTGATGCTGTTCTTGATCAAGTAGTCGTTGCAGGTCGGGGTTCAGCGAGAAGTATCTTTAGCGATGTGGTCATGGGCGCCAATCAAGCCAAACGCAGTGGGCAAACTGCCGTGGCGAAGATAGCCAACATAAGGAGTTAGCCGTGCAGCATCTAAATGAATCTGTTAACAAGAAAGCAATGAAGGCTTATGTTTGGGCGTGGGCAGATGGTGAGGGTAACTACATCAATGAAGCTGAAAGCCTTAGAGAAATTTTGGAGCAAATTCTTGAATACTATTTTGATGATGAAAGTGATTACAAAATTGAAGAGGCTGGTAGCAAGTTTTTGATTAATGTGTTCATAGATGATCGACCTCTTAAATTTGAAAGTGATGTTGAATCAGGCGCACTCTGTGAATTTCTTAATGAGTTAGCGGAGTTGGTCGACCGGCCTGATAAGTTTGATATTTCATCTATATCGAGTCAATAATGTCTAAGGGATTAATTACTCAAGTTCGTTTGCAAAACCTTGTTGGGGGGTGAGTAAAAATCACCACCCCAAAAGCATAAGTACTTGACCACAATTTTTCGCAGCCCTGTTTTTTAATCCTGTAGGACCCATTTCAGCCCTTGAGTATTTGTGTCGGTTTGACCCGACACTTTATGGTCTTCCCCCATTGATCAACTAGGCCAACTTGTCTGCGGCCATGGTGGCGGTGAGCTTGCTGTAATGGGCTTCCAGCATTCGAACACTAGTTCCCATTTGACGGGCTAGTGTGTGAATGTCAGTCTCTGCCAGCAGCTCCATGGTGGCATAGCTGTGCCGCAGCGAGTACAGGGTTCTAGATTGGTTGGTGTGGTTCCACCTCAAGCCACTTTCTCGCATGAGTTTGCTAAACATGCCGTTGAATGTTCTTGGCCTTTGTCCGTCTGGTCTCCTGAACAGATACTTGGTATCCCGCCCCATGATCTGATCTATGGGTTTATCTGCGATATCGGGCTGCAGACTGTGCAGCTTTATGAGGACAGCTTCGGCCTCATGTTTGGCAATCAACCACCGCCCGCCTGTCTTGCCATCTACCCACACACGGATATAGCGTTGTCCTTCACTGGCATACCACTCGCAGTGGCGCCACTCTATGCCCATGCTCTCCGTACCATGACGCATGCCTGTCAGCAACAAGAACTCCACATAGGCGCAGAGTAGCGGTCGCATGATGCGGTCATAGTCCAAGTTACCCAGCTTTTGCCAAGAGACCATGAACTGCCTTAACTCGGCTATCTCTTCCACTGAGAAAGCTGACCTCACTTCTCCTTTGGCGCCGCGACGGCTCATAGTGGGTATGGGCACTCTGTCGCTGATCCACCCTCGGCTGATGGCAGTTTGATGCACACGGCTAAAGGCGCTGGCAAAGGTCATCAAGGTTGAGCTCTTGGGCGTTCTTGCCATACGGTGATTGCGCCATGCTTCAAAGTCTGCAATGTCTTTATGTTTGAGGTTTTGCAGATACTTGTCACCAAAGTAGGGAATGAAGTAACGCTCTATTACCGAGCAGTAGTCCACATAGATCTTTTTGCCAGTACCAGCGGCCAAGTCACGCTGCATGTCCTCAACAGTAGCTAGTGCTATGTCTTTGAAACTCTTGTGTGCGGGAGCAAGTCCCAGTCGTTCTCGGTATCTGGCTTCGTCGTGTAAGTCCATGGCCACCCGCTTGGCCTGCTCCAACACTGACTTACGGGTACTGGCTCTGTACCAACTGCCAGACTCCCGTCTGAACTTGTATTGCCAGATACGACTGTCACTGCGTCTGAAAAGAATCAACTCACCATCGCGCAACCGATGCGTTTGATTTGCACCAGTTGTTAACTCTTTGATTGATTCAGCTGCTGGAGTTTTAGTAGGCGCACCGCTAAAAGTTACCTTGATGCTGGAGGGCAGGTGGTAGGTGGGCAGCTGCAGGCTTTTATAGTTCCATGCATACTGGGTCACTTGTCAGCTCAAGAAAAAACGCATGCAGCAACTGTAATGTCGAGCTGTGCGCTTGGGCAAGTAATAAATTTTCTAAATTTAATTGATTTGAGAAATCGCGGCAGACACACACTTATTACAAATACAACCCGCAGCACCCTTGGGTAATTGGGCTAGTAGCTCCTTGGGAAACTCAACAGAGACGCACCAGCAAGGCACTTGCTTTTGTCCAGTTGATTTCTCTATCTCCATAGCGCAGTTGTTTGGCTGAGCGCATAGAGGACATAGCGTCATGTCGGAGAAGTTTGTCATTTCAGAACTTTATTTTTACCAAATGACGCCCGCTTCCATATGTAAGAAAACTAATAACGTTCCAATCCCAGTAAGCCAACATTTCTCTCTTGGATAAATCCATCATCAAAATCTGAAGATTTTGTTTAACAGACCCTGGCACTATTAAATTAAAACAAGTCATCCTTGAGAGCGTCATGTCTATGCGGGTACGTGTAAATTGCATAGCTCCATCGGACTCTATGCAACCTCCGGGAACATTTTTGCGATCCACTAACGGTTTGTATTTAAAAGCAACACCACCACTGTTAGTCACTTTTACATCTTGCCAACTGAATCCTTCCATGACCTTGCTCGGCAGGATTGGTGCCAAAGGGTAAATGATGGACATTTTGATAGGGTCTTGATTAGGGCAATCAAAACGATTTAAATCAAAAATACAAAACCTAGCATTGGGCTGAGCAGTTATATTCTTAAGTGATTCCTTCAAAGACTCCAATCGTTCGGACTTACTTAATTCGCTTACCCACTTGGTATAGTCAAAACAACCAGATTCATCGCATATCACTCGAGTAGGCAAACTTTCCTCCGAATCGGTCTTAATTGACCTCACCTTAGCCTTGACTTCATCGTCACTCAACATGGCGAGAGTCTCTGGTTGTGTAAGCGGTAGGGGGGTGACTGGTAATGGTGAAGGTACTGTAGGCTGAGTAACTGCCGCTACAGAATCTAGTGGCTCTGGTTTAAGTTCAGAGGGTTTGGCAGATTGCACGCCACTGGCTACTGCAAATTCCTCGCGGATAACCCCCTCTATCCAAGGCTCCTGCTCTCCTCTAGTATTTTTATAGACCGCAGTAGAAACACGCCTAAATAGAACCTCTAGTGGCTGCTCTGGTTTGACAATCTCTTGAAGCAGCGCTTTGGTAAATACCCCGTTTTCGTCATCACCATCTTGAGCCGTGCCGCCGGGCCTGGTTGCATAGAAAACAACCGTTGAAGTGGGTGGATCAACTCTGGCCAAACCTTGCTTTGCAGCTTGAGAATTCTTTTGGTCTTTGAATGGGTTGTCTCTACAAGCATCCAGTATCACCACGGCAATCTTAGGCCGCATACGCTCGATGGCATGCAAGATATCACCCAAATAAAGACTCTCGCGTGATGCCTTATCACCGTCATTTAATGTCGCATCAACTGGAAGAAGGTAGTTTCTTCCATCAATCTGTACTCCATGCCCAGCGTAGTAAAAGAACAAGACTGAATCACGTTTAAGACGGCTCTCCATTTGCTGTCTTAGCCCAGAGACCTCAGCAACCTTTAAGTCCTTATAAGACTTAGTCTCAAATCCCAAACTAGCAAGTTGTTTCTCAATGGCAGTTGCATCATTGAGCGGATTCTTCAAAGCCAATGATTTTGGATAGCCTCCATTGCCAATGATGAAGGCAACCCTGTCCTCAACCGCTTGGGCATGAACTGCCAAGGGACTAAGGTGCGCTAGAAATACAAGGACTACTAACGCCCTTGAAACCCAATGGATCATATATAAAGATGATAGCCAATTATTTTTCAAACTAATTAGTTAGCTTGAACGCTTTATTGATACCAACTCGCGGACTGTGATGTCTGCAGCTCCGCCCCTGACAGACCTAAATTCACTCATATTTTTAATTCCAACCCCAATTGAAGGATCTGTCCATATTGTTAACTTCAATCTATTTCCTGATTGGTATTGCATTTGTACTTCAACTTTGAAAGCATCAAATTTTCCAGCGGGAACTTGAATCATTTCACGACTTACTACATGGCCCGAAACTTCTACCCACTCTTGTGCATTGTTTCTGATACTCGTAAAGTTAGTTTTCGCAAACCACTTGCGACCAACTTGAAATAAGCCTGCAGGCATCAATGTAACTGGGGGATCAAATTTTCCACTTTCGTTACTGTGTTGAGCTCCTGCATGCGCTACTCTAAATTTAAAATTTGGTGCTCCACTTCTTAAACCTTGCACATCCGCACCTTCATCATCCACTTTTAAAACTATAAATGTTTGATTCCATTTAACTGAGCCTGTGTAACCGTCCTTACCAATAAATTCGTAAATATCACCCTCCGCATAACGCCGAGGTGCGAATTCCTGAACACGACCTAATTGATCTGCTTGCGGTTTAATTTTGGCTTTATCTAGGATTTCTAATCTAGCGTTTGCTAACTCACTAATTAAACCGCTTGGATATCTATTTAAAAAAGCATAAAGCTCGCCACTGTTTGAGCTATCTTTAATTTTGTCCCAGTCGGCTTTTTCAACAGCAAACTGTTTCTCTTTAGCTTCTTCGCTAGACTCATTATTACGCTTAGCTTCCTCTACAACTTTAGCCTTGGCTAACTCTACTTCTCTAAGCCTTTGAGCTTCTTCAGCCTTAGCCTTGGCTATAGCTTGTTCAGTTGCTAAAGCCTTTTGCTTTTCTTGCTCAACCGCTAAAGCGAGTTGCTGGTTTTTCTCTTTTGCTTCAGCGAGTGCTCTCTCTCTAGCTTTTAATTCTTGAATCTTCTGAATCTCTGCTACGCGCAGTTTCTCTAACTCTTGTTCTTTTGCAATTCTTAACTCTTGTTGTTTGGCCGCCTCAAGCTCCGCCCTTAGTTTGTCCTCTCTTGCTTTAGCTTCCTTGACCAAGTCCTCAGGATTAAAGGTGTGCTTGTTTCCATCATTAAATGCGAAGTCATCTTCTAAGCTACTAGAGTCCCAAGGTATTTGGCGTCCTTGACTTTTTTGCCTAACTTGTAGTCTCACCCTCTTGAATACATCTTCAATACGAGCAGGTCGTTGTAGCTCTTTTAATAGGTACTGGGTAAAGAGACCATTCCCACTGTCTGCGTCTCCATCCTCAGCAACATTACCAGGTGCAGTCGCAAAAGCCAAAAAGGTACCCACTGGCGCATCGAGTTGCGCTAAGCCCTTACCACTTACTTTGCCAGCAAAGGGGTTATCCCTACAGGCATCCAACACAATGATGTTCATTCGGGTGGTAGCTTTTTTGAAACTAGTGATTACCGTTTCAATGTCTATGGTCTGTCTGGGAACATCGGATGCCTGAGTTAATTTAACGTCAACTGGCACCATGTAGTTATGCCAATCGAGCTGTAAGCCATGGCCTGCGTAATACAGCATAGCAACAGCTTGTTTGCCTTTGAGCAAGTCTTGTAAGCTCTCGACCGCTTTATCCATTTGAGCCTTGCTACCGTCGACTACCTCGACAACTTGAAAACCCAATTTACGCAAAATAATCGACATAGACTTTGCGTCATTAGTAGAGTTACTCAGAGCAGGGATATTTACATAAGCAGCGTTACCAATAACTAGGGCAACACGGACATCCAACGGGGCTTGGGCTATAGAGCTATAAGTAAGGAACAAGCAACCTACAACACTCAGCAATGCAATTCTTTTGACATGAATCTGAACGTACTGGAAAAAATGCATATTTAATTTTGGCGGGGTGTTGTTGCAAGATGCAGAGTTTATCAACTTGAAAATAATAAATTGCTTAAATTCCTAATCTACATCACCCCCCAACCAACAACTGTCGGTTCAACCCGACACTTGGAGATCAGGGTCTAATCAAAATCCAGGGCTTTAAAACGCTGACCTGCCTAACCAGAACAAAAAGTGTCGGGTCAAACCGACGCCCCACCACATACCAGAACCGCATTGCTTGACGCTGTTTATAGCGGTTGAAATGAAGGGTTGTATGGCTAATAAGCAATGTAGTAAGAGGAATCAAATACTGCGCTTAGCAGCACTGATGTAAGCATCGTTATGGTCTCTTCTACCTACTGCAATAACTATAACCACTAGCCTCTTATCAATAACTTCATAAACTAACCGATATCCAACATCTTTCAGTTTGATCTTGTAGGCATTTTGCAACTCGCCACTCAACTTGGCGGATGGCACACGAGGATCTTGAAGCCGCTTTGCTAAGGCTTTTTGAAACTGCGCTTTTATGGATCCGTCTAACTTCTTCCATTCCTTGAGCGCCAGAACATGAAATTCAAGGCTATAAGTTTTCAAGTTTGACCTTGATAGTTTTACCTCCAGAGCGGGCTTTAACTATTTTGGTAAGTGCAGCATCTTCTAATTGCTCCAGCATCTCTTCATATGCGGTAGCGGATATCAAATAAGCCGTTGGCCGGTTGTGATTCAAGATAGCCACAGGCGATTGGTTAGCGACCTCAATGACCTCAGAGGGGTTTCGCCTCAAGTCAGTCATGCTGACAGTATTTCTAGCAAAGATGGTTTGGGTAATAGACATATATTTCGCACTTATTTGTGTGCATTATTATGTGCTTATTATTTATTGTCAAGCAACTGGTGTGATTGAGCCCCAAGCGATTAAGCGACGTTTCAACCCGACACTTGGCTATCAGGGCCTAATCAAAATCCAGCGCTTTAAAACGCTGACCTGCCTAACCTGCAATCCACGAGCGTTCGACCATCTAAACCGTGCAGGAGTGTGCTGAACTATTTGATGACACAAAAGAAAAAGCCACCGAAGTAATTCAGTGGCTGGGAATGGTGGAGGCTCGAGCCGGAGTCGAACCGACCTACACGGATTTGCAATCCGGTGCATAACCGCTTTGCTATCGAGCCGTATGCTTTGACGAAAAAGGGAAGCTGGAGCTTCCCTTGTTTCTTATCTGGAGCGGGAAACGAGGCTCGAACTCGCGACCTCAACCTTGGCAAGGTTGCGCTCTACCAACTGAGCTATTCCCGCGTAAGCTTAAAAGTATAGCAGAATTTTTTCGTTTTAGTGCTTGATGGCTTGCGCCTTCAAGTCGCCTTCCGTCGCTGGGGGCGTTGGCACCACCGCGATGTCGTCTGGCAAAGCTGTGGGCACGCGCTCAAGCGCGATTTCGAGCACCTTATCTATCCACTTGACGGGCACGATTTCCAAACCGCTCTTCACGTTGTCTGGAATTTCTTGCAAGTCTTTGACGTTTTCTTCAGGGATCAAAACGGTTTTGATACCGCCACGCAATGCCGCCAATAATTTTTCTTTCAATCCACCAATCGCGGTCACTTCACCACGCAAGGTAATCTCGCCTGTCATCGCCACATCGGCACGCACAGGAATACCAGTAAGTGCAGATACCAACGCCGTAGTCATGGCAGCGCCAGCACTGGGGCCGTCTTTAGGCGTTGCACCATCGGGCACGTGAATGTGTATGTCGCGCTTTTCTAACAAGTCTTCGGTAATGCCTAAGACGCGTGCGCGGCTACGCACCACAGTACGGGCAGCTTCAACAGATTCTTTCATCACGTCGCCCAATGACCCCGTGCGCGTGATCGTGCCTTTACCAATCATGATGGCGGCTTCGATGGTGAGCAAATCGCCACCAACTTCTGTCCACGCCAAGCCGACCACTTGTCCGACTTGGTTTTGTGCTTCGGCTCGGCCATACGAATATTTGCGCACGCCCAAGAAATCATTCAAGTTGTCCGCAGTCACTACCACTTGCGGTTGCATTTGTTTGAGCAACAACGCTTTAACAACTTTGCGGCAAATCTTGGACAACTCGCGCTCTAAAGAACGCACACCAGCCTCACGGGTGTAGTAGCGCACGATGTCGCGCACGGCGCTCTCTTCTACTTTGAGTTCTTGTTCTTTCACGCCATTGTTTTTCAACTGTTTGGGGAACAGATATTTCATGGCGATATGGGTTTTTTCGTCTTCGGTGTAACCCGACAAACGAATGACTTCCATCCGGTCTAACAATGCAGGAGGAATATTCATCGAATTCGATGTCGCGACAAACATCACGTCGCTCAAGTCGTAGTCGACTTCCACGTAGTGGTCACCAAATTTGTTGTTTTGTTCGGGGTCTAACACCTCGAGCAGTGCGCTCGATGGATCGCCGCGGAAATCTGTGCCAAGTTTGTCGATTTCATCTAACAAGAACAAAGGATTACGCGTGCCGACTTTGGTCAGGCTTTGTAATACTTTGCCCGGCATTGCGCCAATGTAAGTGCGGCGATGACCACGAATTTCGGCTTCGTCACGCATGCCGCCTAAGGCCATGCGCACGTATTTGCGCCCAGTGGCTTTGGCAATAGATTGACCTAAAGAGGTTTTACCGACACCAGGAGGGCCGACCAAACACAAAATAGGTGCTTTGACTTTATCGACACGTTGTTGCACTGCTAAATATTCAAGAATGCGGTCTTTGACTTTGTCCAAGCCATAGTGGTCTTCATTGAGCACGTTTTCTGCATTACCCAAATCGTGTTTGATTTTGGTTTTCTTGGCCCATGGCAATCCCACCAACACGTCAATGTAATTGCGCACCACCGTGGCTTCGGCTGACATGGGTGACATGAGTTTGAGTTTTTTCAACTCAGAATCTGCTTTTTTGCGCGCTTCTTGCGGCATGCGGGCCGCTTTGATTTTTTTCTCGATCTCTTCGATGTCGGCGCCCTCTTCGCCTTCACCAAGTTCTTTTTGAATGGCTTTAACTTGCTCATTCAAATAAAAATCGCGTTGGTTTTTTTCCATTTGGCGCTTGACGCGGCCACGGATTTTCTTGTCGACGTTCAAGATGTCGACTTCACGTTCTAGTTGTTCGTAAAGGTTTTCTAGACGTTCCTTGACGGACGATAAATCGAGTACGACTTGTTTGTTTTCTAACTTCAATGGCAAGTGCGCGGCGATGGTGTCGGCTAAGCGGCCTGCGTCGTCGATGCTCGCTATAGACGTGAGAATTTCTGGTGGTATTTTTTTGTTAAGTTTGACGTATTGGTCAAACTGCTGCATCACCGCCCGGCGCAGGGCTTCTACTTCACTACCCGTTTCTGTGGGCGCCACTTCGATAGGAGTGACATGCGCTGTGAAGTGGGCTTCTCCGTCCTCAATACCGTCGACTTTTGCGCGTTGCTGACCTTCTACCAATACTTTCACTGTGCCGTCTGGCAACTTCAACATTTGCAAAATAGTGGATACGCAACCGACTTGGAACATGTCGGTGACTTCAGGCTCGTCTTTAGCTGCTGCTTTTTGCGCAACGAGCATGATGCGACGCTCAGCGGCCATAGCTGTTTCAAGCGCTTTGATGCTCTTAGGACGTCCGACAAATAGCGGGATGACCATGTGCGGAAACACGACGACGTCGCGCAACGGCAATAGCGGTAGTTCAATAAGAGTGGGGGGCAACGGGGGTTGTCCAGACATTTGGTCAGCCTTCCTGTGAAAAGGGGACAGGCCGCCGGCGCTGTCCCCATGTTTTTGCGTTATGCCTTTTTGGCGGCCTCTCGGTAAACCAACAAGGGGGGTTTGTTCTCGTCGATGGTCGCTTCTTCGACCACCACTTTTTCAACATTACTTGAATTCGGTAATTCAAACATGGTGTCGATCAGCGATTGTTCAAGGATGGATCGCAGTCCGCGAGCACCAGTTTTCCGAGCCAAGGCCTTTTTGGCGATGGCGCGCAGGGCATCAGGGCGCACTTCGAGCTCAGCACCTTCCATGGCTAAGAGCTTGCCGTATTGCTTGATGAGCGCATTTTTAGGCTCGGTCAAGATTTGCACCAGGGTGTCTTCGGTCAATTCGGCTAATGTCGCCACGACAGGCATACGGCCGACTAACTCGGGGATCAGTCCAAACTTAATGATGTCTTGTGGCTCTACAGCGCCAAACACATCCGTCAAGCTGCGGTTTTCTTTGCTTCTAACGGTTGCGCCAAAGCCAATACCTGAGGCCTCGGTTCGGCTCTCAATGACTTTTTCTAAGCCGGCAAAAGCACCGCCACAGATGAACAAGATATTGGTGGTGTCGACCTGCAAGAAATCTTGGTTGGGATGTTTGCGTCCGCCTTGCGGGGGGATGCTGGCCATCGTGCCTTCGATCAACTTGAGCAAAGCTTGTTGTACGCCCTCGCCCGAAACGTCGCGGGTGATCGAGGGGTTGTCAGACTTGCGGGAGATTTTGTCGATTTCGTCGATGTAGACAATGCCGCGTTGGGCACGTTCCACGTCGTAATCGCAGCTTTGCAGCAGTTTTTGGATGATATTTTCAACGTCTTCGCCTACATAACCGGCTTCGGTCAAGGTGGTGGCGTCGGCCATCACGAACGGCACATTGAGCATGCGGGCCATGGTTTGGGCCAACAATGTTTTGCCAGAACCTGTGGGGCCTATCAACAAGATGTTGCTTTTAGAGAGCTCGACATCGTCTTTCTTGGCACCCTCTTTGTGCTTGAGGCGCTTGTAGTGGTTGTAGACCGCCACCGACAAAGCGCGCTTAGCGGGCTCTTGTCCAATGACGTAGTTGTCTAGATTCGATTTGATTTCAGACGGCGTGGGGAGTTCGTTGCGGTCTTTGGTGGCGTCTTCTAAGGCAGGTAACTCATCGCGAATGATGTCGTTACACAGGTCGATACATTCGTCACAAATAAAGACCGAAGGCCCAGCGATAAGCTTTTTGACCTCGTGCTGGCTCTTGCCGCAAAAGGAGCAGTAGAGTGTTTTTTCGCCGGAATTGCCTTTTTTGTCAGCCATGTAATTAATTCGCCAAAGTTGCGGCTATGTTAACCGCGCTTGTCGATCACTTTGTCGATCAAGCCGTATTCCTGTGATTCGGTGGCGCTCAGGTAGTAATCGCGCTCGGTATCACGTTCGATTTTTTCCAAAGGCTGGCCCGTGCGCTCCGCCAAGATGCGGTTGAGCTGCTCACGGGTTTTGAGGATTTCACGGGCGTGGATTTCGATCTCAGTGGCCTGGCCTTGTGTACCGCCCAAAGGCTGGTGGATCATGACCTTGGAATTGGGCAAGGAGAAACGCTTGCCCTTCTCACCAGCCGCCAACAAAAACGCGCCCATGCTGGCCGCCATGCCGATGCACAAGGTGGAAACGTGGGGCTTGATGAAGTTCATCGTGTCGTAAATCGACATGCCCGCGCTCACCGAGCCACCGGGTGAGTTGATGTAGAGCGAAATGTCTTTGTCAGGGTTTTCGCTTTCCAAGAACAACAACTGCGCCACCACCAAATTGGCAGTTTGGTCGTTCACAGGGCCTACCAAGAAAATCACGCGCTCTTTGAGCAAACGCGAGTAAATGTCGTAGGAACGCTCACCGCGGCCCGACTGTTCGATCACCATGGGCACCATGCCCAAGGCTTGAGTTTCTGAAGCGCTCATGTGGTTTCCTAAGGTGTATTTCACTGTTGGCCCATCAGTTCGTCAAAAGATATGGTTTTTTCATTCACTTTGGCATGCGACATGATGTATTCGGTCACATTGTTTTCGATGACCATGGCTTCGACTTCGCCCAAACGGCTCATATCGCTGTAGTACCAACGGACGACTTCGGCTGGCTTTTCGTAGCTAGACGCGAGTTCTTCAATGTGGGCTTTGATTTTTTCTGGCGTGGCTTGCAGGTTTTGCGCGCGCACTAAGTCGGCGACTACCAAGCCCATACGCACGCGCTTTTCAGCTTGTGGGCGGAACACGTCGTCAGGAATGGGGGCTTTGTCAGCGTCTTTGATGCCACGGGCTTTCAGGTCAGCACGGGCGCCTTCGACCATGCGGTCGACTTCAGACTGCACGCTCGACTTGGGCAA
>JACCDO012072228.1_pt1 | contig 14309 bp, 11 predicted proteins | sample 7446101 | NCBI WGS metagenome assembly JACCDO01 (sample SAMN15323440, study PRJNA562643) | freshwater metagenome | isolation source: river surface water | place: USA:Blue River Watershed | collected 2017-08-16
ATATCAATAAGCTCAACAAGTGTATAAAAATGATTCTTCAGTGTTGGGTTTTTAATTAAAACATTTGACTTAGTCAATTGTTATTATTTATTTTTTCAAAATAATGCTTTAAGCTTTTTGATATCCCCCAACAGACAAGGAAGAAAAAATGAAATTCAAAGAGTATGATGATTTAGATGCGACTGGACTTGCTGCATTGATTCAAAAGAAAGAATTGAGTCCATTAGAAGCGTTAGAAGCATCCATTGAAAGAATAGAAGAGCGAAATCCTAGCTTAAATGCTGTGGTTGAAAAACATTATGACTTGGCAAAATCAAAGGTAAATCAATTACCTCAAGGGCCATTATTTGGGGTTCCTTTCTTGGTCAAGGATTTAAAAGCAATGCTCAAAGGGACAATCACCAGCAATAGTTCCTTATTGACTAAGGAAAGAGTTGCTACTCAAAGCAGTTTAATTGTGGATCGCTATGAGCGAGCTGGTTTACAAATCTTAGGAAAGACCAATACACCCGAATTTGGGATTATGGGGATTACTGAACCTAGAATTAGGGAAGCTTGTCGTAATCCTTGGGATTTAAATCGCACCCCAGGGGGATCATCTGGGGGGGCGGCAAGTGCAGTGAGTTCGAGAATGGTTTTGGCTGCGCATGGGGGTGATGGTGGGGGGAGTATTAGAATTCCAGCAAGTGCTTGTGGTTTATTTGGTTTGAAACCCACACGTGGGCGTGTAAGTATGGCGCCTTTTGCTGGAGAAGCTTGGGGAGGCTTTGTGCAAGAACATGCTTTATGTTTATCTGTAAGGGATAGTGCTTTATTCTTAGATATAGAATCAGCCCATACTTTGGGTGAACCTTATTATGCACCCCATCAAGCCAAACCTTTTACTGAGGTGTTCCAAGAAGCGCCACCCAAGGGATTAAAGGTGGCATATTGGAAAGAAGCTTTATATTCTGGTGAGAATCATCCAGATTGTATTAAAGCATTAGAAGACAGTGTCAAATTAATGAGTGATTTGGGGTATGAAGTAGAAGAAGTTTGTCCGCCTTTTGATCGAGATGAAATGGTTAGGGCTTATTTTCTGACTGTTGCTTGTGGTACAGCCAAGTTTATCGAAGAAACATCCAAATATGCTGGTAAAAAACCTTGTGCATCTGATTATGAATTAACCACTTGGTTATTGGGTCAAATCGGCTGGAAATGCTCAGGACCAGAGCTTTTGAAATATCAAAGCATCATGCATCGCACCTCAAGAGAAGTTGCTGCTTTTTTTGAAAAATATCCCTTATTTATGACACCTACATTGGCTCAACTGCCATCACAAATCGGTGAACTCTTGCCTAAACCCGCTGAGAAACTGCAAATTTCAGCGATGAGATATCTTAATCTCTCTGTGCTGCTCGATAAAGCTTTGGATATGATGGGAAAAAGAGCATTGGCAAAAACACCTAATACTCAACTCTTCAATCAAACAGGTCAACCAGCCATGTCTGTGCCTTTGTATTGGAATGAAGCGGGTTTACCGATAGGTACGCAATTTGCAGCTGCATTTGGCAATGAAGAATTATTATTTAAAGTAGCGCATCAACTCGAACAAGCAAGACCTTGGATGCAAAGAAAACCTAGATTATAATGATTGGCATGCATCTTTAAAGCCATATTGACAAGCATCTTGTAGATAGATATTGGCTTGGTTAATCAATGCTTTTTGACGATAAATCTTTGACATCTGGTAACAAGCTTCCCCTTGTTTTTCATCGCATAACTCTTGAAATAAAAGAATCGCTTTATTGATAGACGCTTGATTTTCAGGCAGTTGATAGAGTTGTTTTGCGAGTTTTAATTTGGATGGCAAGTGATTGAGTTCTACAGCTAGATTTAAGGCATGTTGGTATAAACTTTGATTCTTATTTTTCAGCATTTGATCCGCAAAGAAGATACAACCTTCAACTTCTCCTAATTGACAAGCTTCATACGATAGATCCAATGATTTTTTGGGTTCTGTTTGATGGAGATTGATGGCATGTTTAACACAGGATTTGGGTTCTGCAAATTCACATATTTTTTGGTATGTCTTTTGTTTGAGGTTATCCGAGAATTGAAGTTTAGGATTTTCTAATACTTGATGACATTGCTGCCACTGACTGACAATACACAAAGAAAAGAGTTGTTTTTGAGACAATAAGAGATCGCTTTGTGCTTGTGTTGAGAAAGATTTGATCATCTCTTTGAATTGCCATAATTCTTGAGAATCATCTGTGCCTAAGGCAAATTCATATAAACTCAAACGATTTCTATACTTTGTAAGAATTTGGGCTGACTTGACTTCGATCTGTTCAAAAGGCAGTAATTTGCTTTGCCAACTGAGTTTTTGTTGTTTACTGTCATAGATTTTAATATTACCTTGAAGATCATAGAGCATAAATTGATTTAAGCTAAATGGGGCATATTTAACATGACTATGATCTAATTTAATTTCATTTCGGATATGCCCTTCTTCATCCAAGAAGAAAATACTTTGATCTTGTTGTAGCAATAATCGATCTTTGATTTGATCTAAAAAAATCAATTTCCCTTTGCCAATATTGATTTTAAAAGACAATTTCCCATCACTCAAATTCAGGGACTTAAATTGATTCTTTTCGATGGTATAGACACGCCCTTGGTTTTCAGATGAAAGTAAAACTTGGAAATCATCGATCTTACCTGAATATTCCCATTTTTTTTGTTTGCTTTTTAAATCATAAACCATGAGTTTTTGATCTTGAGATACCCAAAGTTTATGAGATTTTAAGACTAATTTTGCTTGATTTGTGAGTGCAAGATTGAGTTGATAGGGGAGTGTGTTTTGAAAAGAATACACCCAGATTTTTTGAGAATCTGCAAAAATCGCATATTGATCATCGATATATCTTAATGCCATCCCATCCAAAGCACTGCTTTGTTTTTCTTTACCTTCTCCATATAACTCTAAAATCTTCATATCACTGCTGATACAAGCCACACCTTTTTCAATCGCCACAAAATGCAAACAAGGGTTATTTTGATGTGTGTCTTGCTCAAAAACCCTACTCTCCTGAAAAATCCCATGTGTATCAAAAATTCTGATTTGTTCTTTGCTTTTGACCCAAATGTATTTGTTGCTATATAAAAATTGAACATCTGTATCCAAATCACTAAAAGTCGATAATATCGTATTCTTCAATAAGAACAATGATTCATCCTTGAGATCTTGGGTTTGATAATAAGGATCTGATGCTCTTAGTTCATTCAAAGAGATTTTTTGAAGGCGCCCATCTTGATTTAACCATAAATCTTCATCCAATAATAAACGCCCAATTGCTCGATCAGATGATGTGGTCCATTTTTGAGTGAGTTGAAACGCAGATTGCTCAAAAAACGCTGAAATTTGATCTTGATGTGTGCATTTTTTACAATTCAACAGGTAATCTAAGCTTTGTTGTCTTGCCAAAGTATTGGTGATTTTTTTGGATTGCCCAGCAGATTGAATCAAAGCTGGAATCAAGAGTTCATCATGCCTAATCAGTAAACCATCCCACAATGCTCCTAATCTATCTTTTTGGAGTTGGTATTGGTTTAAGAATTGATTGATCTTAGAGATTTGCTTCTTTCTCAGATCATCATTCTTGATAAATACTTCGATTTGATCGGATTCTTTGATGATTTCATAGGCTTCTCTTTCGGCTAATCTAAACTTGACAAAAAAAGACAAATACTCTGGTAAATCATCTAATTCTGGCACTAATTTCACATCTTTTAATGGCATTAACATCGTTTTTCGATATGCGATTAATGCTTGCACCCTCTTGTCTTTTATATTTTCACATCGATCTAACCAAATTCTCAACTCTGTTGTCGATAAAGGCGCTAATAAATCTAAACCATCTTCATTTGTTTTCAAACAAATCAAGGCTTGATAATCCTGTTTTTGCGCACAATTCAAACAATCAGCAATATAACGCTCCGCATTCTCAATGCTAGTCATAGATTGACTGAGATTGAATAATGATTGATCGCTTAAATATGCATTGAGCAGTTGATCGTGCCGATCAGCTACTTTTTGATATTGTCTTTGATCAAAGGCTATGTTTAAACGCTGTGCTCGACAATGATGTGGACAAAGTTCACGACTGTTCGCAGTACAAGGGATTTCTAAACTGGCTTTTTTTCCCAAAGTTGTGCTTGGATCTAAAGCTTGATTGACAGATAAACAGGCGATATTCTTGTAGTTTTTTAGAATTTCTTTGTATTTCTCTCTCTTTTTTTCCAGAAGCTTATATTTTTGAGCTGAATCAATCCCACTCGCTTCAATCCCATTCACTTGATCTAAAGCTTCTTTGAGTTGATTCTCTTGTCCATTCATCGCCATGACTGCACGATTTAAAATGATTTTCTGGGCAGTGAATACCTCTTTATTGTCTTGTTTATCAATACTATACTCTACAAGTTCCTTGTTGTCTTTTTGATTCAAGCGATAAAATAGCCTTTCATCTTCTGTCATCTTTGTGTGATGGCAAGCACTCACAGCGATCGATAAAACCATCAATTGTATGAATATGAAAGATATGTTTTTTCCCATTTTGATCCCCTTAAAGTATTGAGATTTACTAAGCTTATGACACAAAAGTAAAATTTTGAAAAGAAAGAGAATCCTTTTCACTTTACAAATGATCTATTTTTTTTAGAATCAGATGAAATTTAAAATCATTACAAACAAAGAGAGAGCAATATGGCGCAAGTGACCCTCAAAGGCAATCCCATTCATACCATCGCTAACCTACCAGCTGTAGGATCAAAAGCACCCGATTTTCAACTTACTGCTGTTGATTTGAGCACCCTTCAATTGTCTAGTTTTAAGGGATCAAAAGTATTACTCAATATCTATCCAAGTATTGATACGCCTACTTGTGCCAATTCTACTCGCAAGTTTAATGAAAAAGTGAATGAATTGCCTAACACCAAAGTGCTTTGTGTTTCTGCAGATTTACCTTTTGCTCAAAAGAGATTCTGTGCTGCTGAAGGACTTACTCAGATCAGCACTGCATCCACATTTAGATCTTCTGCCTTTGGTCAAGATTATGGTGTGACTTTGGTGGATGGACCACTCCATGGCTTACTCGCTAGAGCTGTGGTGTATATCGATGAAGAAGGTACTGTGATTTATACCGAACTTGTATCTGAAATTGCAAATGAACCTAATTATGAAGCAGTAATTGCGAGTGTAAAATAAAGAAGATTATTGGCAAGTAAGTTGGTAGTTTCCTGAATCAAATTGTTGTTTAAAATATCGCCAACTCGTCATATTAGGCACAAAACCATCGGGAATCTCGCTAGGTGCATTCATAAATTCAAGTTTATTCTCTTGAGTTACCCTATCTTTGATTTTTTGAGGTAGATCTTGCCAACCATTTGGGAGTTTATAACCTCTTACTGCATATAAGAGCTTCCCATTTTTTTGTCCCATTTGCATCCAAGGTAGATATTGTCCAATCCTTGTCCATGAGATTTCTACAGGGGCAGAAGCAATCATTGGATTTTCAAGGTCTGATCTTTTGACATAAAAATTAAAGAGTTCAGAACTTTGATAGACATCAGAAGCTGAATAAGGCAAATAGTTCTCATTCGCAGCCAATGGAGATCGATAACTGACAAGAATATCTGTATAAAAACTGAGTTTATCTTTGTCTAACTCTAGGAAATCAACATAGCCAGTTCCAAAATTTACTGGATCATTCCACACATGAAGTACTGGCACTTCTTTGGGTGTATCTAACATGGTATTGAGCCAACAATCGATGATTTTATTGGTATCTGTATTGATATAGAAAGATGCTTCTCTACTCAGCATGATATGATTTCCAGCCTGATCTTTGAGAAATCTAGCGACATTAAAACCCTCAAATTTTAGGATAGGGGATTCAAATGTGGGAACACCAATTTGCCTATAATCATCTGGATTTTTTTCTTCGATTTCATAGATATAGCCAGACCAATAAAAAACAGTTTCTTCACCCAAATTGATTGATCCTCTGGTTTTCAACCAAGCAGTCAAATTATCTTCATCTTCCCTAAGATTTAAAGTTTGTCTTTGTATATTCATATCTGTTTGTATTTCAGGACACATAGGACATAGATATTGATCAACTACTTGTTGAGGACATTCTAGTGGACACTCTGGCACAGCGCTATCTGGGATTTCTTTGACCAATATATCATTTGTTTTTTGATTTTCTTGACATGATAAAATCACTAAACAGCTCAAAATGAGCATATTCTTCATCATGGTATTTCTCCTTACTCTTTACCAGTACAAAAAAGAATGGGACCACAAATCCCATCATTACAAGAGCCAGTTCTACAACTGAAAGAATCAGTGCAATTTTGCCCATCTTCAATAAATGGTTGACAAAGGTTTGAAGCAGAGACATCACAATAACTATCAATGCATTCACCAATAATGTTAAAGTTCTCATAGCATCGTTCAGATGGCATCAAAGGACGATTACCTTCAGCAATACATTTGTTACTAAAAGGATCACAACTCAAACCTGTTTGACATAATTGTAAAGGAATGGTTTGACAATCTTCTCCAATCACACTCACAGCTTGACAAATGCCTTGATCTTCAGGACCACCAGGCATACATTTGCCTTCTTCATCTGCAATACAACAAAAAGCATTGATTGGGTCACAAGTGCCAAAGAAGCTTGAACCTATACCATCTCTAATAGGATAACATGGACTCCCATCTCTTCCTTTGCGATCAAAAGCTTTTCTTTGATTTTCACCACCACTAGGAGGGGCTAAGGCAAAACATTGAGAATCAAATAAAGCATGATAACTCTCTAAACCACACTGCGCATTTCCCATTTGATCCAAACAAATCCTTGCTTGATCTGGCAGGTATTCAATTAAATTCTCTTTCACGCCTTTAACCCAATCGCCAAAAGGTGCAATTGTCAGTGTTTGGGTTAATACGATTTCACAATCATCTCCCAAAGGTTGATTTGGAGGGAGTTTGCTTTTTAATTCATCTGGATAGCTGGTGCTGTTTTGTATGGTAAAAAAATATTGATTGATATATTGACTTTCACAACATTCTTTTAAAAGCCTGCATTGATTTTTGGCGATCAAAGGGATTAAATCATCAATATCATTGACATCTAATTGCCTAGGAGTCATATCGAAATCTAAATTTTGATCCATAGATAAATCTATTGAAATATCTTGAATGGATTGATCGATCATATTGATATCTCTATCGAAAGTTTGAAACGGATCGATATTTTTGGATGTTTGAATACGTGTTGATTGAGAGTCACAAGCGCATAAAACACAAAGTAATAATAATTTTTTCATGGGATGGATTCTTGTTCTTGAATTAGGGACTAAGTTCTATATTTAAATTAAAGCTACCAGTGTTATAGGCATGAAAACCACCCACAACCAACCAATAGCTCTTAGCTATGCCAGTTTGGTTCGTGACTTCAACACTGCCAAAATCTTTCCATGCCAGACAAGAAAAAGCGCCTACCTCACAAGAATCAATGATCGCAATCACACTATCACCAATGCTTACATCCATGGCACTTGCACTCAATCTTTGATTTGGCGCCAATACGACCTCAAAAACGATATCTTTGCCTCCACTAAAGCCCCAAACCCCAAAGTTATCACAGTTAAACCCACCATATACATTATGGAAATCTGTTGTATCATAGGAGTAACGACCAGATTGTTGAATCATGATCGGATTTTGGCAATTCATACCAAGTACTTGATTTGAGAGATCGCTTTCAAATGAAATATCTATACTAAAATCGCCTACATCATCCGAGAATAAACCATCTAGCATTAAATAGATATCAACTGCTTGATTTAAGGGATTATGCCAATATAATTCATCACCGATTTGCTCACATTGCGCAGAGAAGAAATCACAGTTTTGACTCAATAATAATTTCAAATCCCCTCTAGCACTCATCTCTAGATTTTCTGTCAATCTGGCATTTAAAATACTTCGTGCTGGTACAGTAACCACAAATACACGATCTGGTGCATCTAAGGTAATACCATTACCACATGCCCCAAAGTATCCTTGATAATCATCACTAAAACCACGATTTGCACCATTAAACAGTCCTTCTCCCAAACGATAGGCATCTTCACATCGTTCACCAGCACTTTGACTACAAGTCGAAGGCATACCATCACAAACATAACCATTTTCTACTTGGCAAGTTGCACTACAACCATCCATAGATGATTGATTTCCATCATCACACTGCTCTGCTCCTTCTTCAACCATACCATTCCCACAAATACTTTGTTGACAAATACTAGGTATGCCTTCACAACTAAAACCAACTTCAATTTCACATTGCTGATTACAACCATCACCATTGTTTGTATTCCCATCATCACAACTTTCATTTGCTGTCAAAATACCATTACCACATATTTTCTCTTCACAAATCACTTGTAATTCAATTTCTGTGGTTTCTTCAAATACCCTAGGATCATAACTCAAGAATAATACATCGTTTTGATCATAAGCTAAATCCAATCTCCCCCCAATGATTTCTTCTGTCTGACCAACACAAGGAAAATCAATTCCACAAATCCCATTTTTACGCCCTCTAAATGCTAAGAATCTATAAGTGACTGCAAAAGAAGGGTTGATTTGTTTGGCAATAAAACTCACATTGGTGGATATGTCAGATTGGAATTCAAAAAATAATTCTTTGCCAGGGAATGCAAATGATGAATCTTCATTGCATTGATCATAATGATCATATAATGCTTGCCCATTTGCTGTATTCAGCCTAATTGTACCACTTTGACAACTCAAATGCAGTGCATCTGCACAAAGTGGTTGATAAGAAATTGCTGGTAATTCAATCATACTACCAGCTGTGGATCCTCCCATCGATCCACCCATATCCCCAGCTTGTCATACACCCATATCCCCAGCTGTTGATCCACCCATAGCACCCACTGTTGATCCATCATTGGACGTAGAATCATCACATGAATACCAAAAAATAAGTAGTGAAATCAGATAAAGACGATAATACATAATACTCCATATTTTAAATTGAACATTTGATATAAAAAATAATCAAAAAACCATCAAAAAGACAAGATCAAAGTGAGATATATTTAAAACATTTGATATAAATCAAAAATTAAAGCTGTGATCTCTTGAATAGATCAAAATACTGAGTATCATATTAATGCAGTGAATCATAAGAAGCTCAAAAAATATGGAATAAAATGACCTATCATATCCTTAAACAAACCCCTCTTTTAAGTAGCATTAAATCTCTACTTTCTTCTCAACAAAATGCACAAATTTGGGGCAAAGCAAAACAAATCACTTATAGACTTTATCCAGGATCCCCAGTTCAAAAATATATGGGTATGATTTATATTCATCATGCCGCATTTGATCCTATCGATGGTGATCATATCAGGGCTTTATTTATCCCAGAAGGTGGCATTAATAGCATTTGTGGCTTGATTGAACAAGCCGTTGCTGAAGAGATCTACATGAGAATCCATCAACTCAGCCATGATCAAAGTGAAACCACCACTTTGCCAGTATACGATTTTCATAGCAATTCTACCCCCAAATTAGATCCCATTAAAATTGAACCGCCAAAGCATAAATTAGAAGTCAAACATAGCCCAGCACCCGCTCAAATCAGCAATAGTCCTAAAGTCTACCAAGAAATTGTTGACAAAAAACCTTTACCATTAAGGATCAAAGAATCTACATCTTCTCAAGAAGAAGAAACCATTGATGATGTTTTACCTTCTACCCCCCCAGCAAGCACAAACAAACCAATCTCCCCCAAACAAAGTTTCCTAGATGGCACTGAAGATCAAACCCTAGAATTTGAACCTCCTCAGCTTACCCATGCAACTTTGCCCCAAGTTGATTCGCTCGTAAATCCCTTTGCCCCAAAGAAAGATATCACCCCAAATAATCAAAGCAATCAACTTTGGCAACAAATTCAACAACAACCCAAAACACCTTCCCTAAATCCAAATTATACCCCAGCCAATACTTTGCCCCAATCCAACCAAGATTTTGAATGTTCTGTATTTGATATGAGACCCGGTGATGAAGTCATACACCAAAAATACGGGAAATGCCAAATCCAACACATCCTCAAAGGCAAAATTATCCTGAATGCCAACACCAACGCCCCAGTAGAACTTGACCCCAATTTTTTTAATATCTATCAAATCGTTGGACTTCTCCCCAAAAGAGTTTTTAGAGTCAATTTGAAATAATTCATTCACCTGTTTGTTATAAGATTATAAAAATTCTTCAAAAAGAACAAACAGGAGTATAGTAATGTTATTTAATGCGATTGCAGACTTAAAGAATTCGGTTTATCGTGGCTCAATCTCTCAAGAAGGATTGAGGAGGATGGCTCGAAATACCCCTGGTCAAATGGGCGATGTGGCTCGATTTTTAGCAAGCAATTATCCTACTCCAGAAGAGATTGAAAAGAGAAGGCAAGAGGAACATCATGCTTCGCTTGCTCGACTTCAAGCAATCGCTGAAGCGAAAGAAAAGCCAAGATTCCCTTTGGGACAGGATTATCGAAATTTTAGATGCTATGCATTGGCCAAGAGAGAAGACCGTGCATTTTTTGATTTGTTTTTAACTCAATTACAAAAACAATATCGTGAAAGCGATGATTTGAATGCATTCATGGATATGATACCGATGCAGTTTTTGGATGATGCGCAAATTGCGTTATCTTTGCTTAAAGTCAGTCATCGTTTTATGCCTTATCTTTCAGATCGCCTCAAAGCGGATGAGTCTTTTTTCCATTTGGCTTTTCAGGTTTCAGAAAAGAATTTCCCCTATTTTGCTGAGTCAATCCGAGGGAATGTGCTTGTGGTAGAACCCATTTTAAAACAAAACCCTATGTTATTAGCAGCTTGTTCTGATTCGATCAAAAGCAATCAAACTTTGGTTTTGTATTGTATTGAGCGCAATGTATTGTGTTTTCAATTTGCAGACGCTACCCTAAGAGCGAATGAAGCGATCAATACAGCTTGTATCGAGAAGAATCCTCTACTCATTCGATTTGTGCCTAAAGAAGCTTTAAGCGATGCATTCATTCTCAAAGCTGTATTTCATGATGATTTGAAACAAAAGAGTCATCAAAAGAGAAGTTTTCAGGTCATTGAATCTCATCCCAAACGTTCATTCCCTGATATCGAGAAAAACAATAGTTTTCAACAAGCAAAGAGATGGATTCAGATGGATCCACTTTGTTATCGTAAACTCAAAAAACAACTACAAACACACCCATTATTGATTGACCTTGCACTTTCACTCAATGGTCTTGTGTTGTCATTTGTCCCTACAAAACTCATTACTGAAAAGCGATTAAAACTCGCGATACAACAGAATCCTTTTGCGATTTCTTTTGCGCCAGAAAAACTGATTACTGAAGCGCTATTGATTGAAGCGATGAAGGCAAACCCTGAAGTGATTCTTTATCTTTGATGATTAATAATTAGAACTAATACAACTACTCAGTGAAGCCCCAGATTTACGGGCTGAAATTAATTTATTGGTCTCTTCTAAAATTTCATTAATGGGCCCATCACTATTGACATAATCAATTGTGCTTGTATTGAGTTTAATCATGGGGGTTTCTTGGTAATTAGAAAAATGGCTTTGATATTTGTCGCTGAGTTTATCGAGATAGGTCACATCAAAATTCTTTTCAAATGATCGATTTCTCTTTTGAATTCTACGCAATAATACATTGGAATCTGCATGTAGATAGATCAATACATCTGGTTTTTTGATACAAGTCGCTAGAGATTGATAAACGGTTTCATATAATTTTAACTCTTCAGAACCCAGTGTTAATTCAGCAAAAATTCTATCTTTGAGCAAATGATAATCAGCGAGATAATTGAACTTGCCTTGACTTTGCTTCTCTAGTTCTTTTTGTTGCTTAAATCTACTCATCAAGAAGAAGAGTTGGGTTTGAAATGCATAGCGATCTTTGTCTTGGTAAAAATTAGCCAAGAAGGGGTTCTCTTCTACGATTTCTAAAAGAAGTTGTGCATTGATCCTTGATTGAAGCTTCTTGACTAAAGTTGTTTTACCAACACCAATGGGACCTTCTACAACGATATACAAAGGATCATTTTTATCGATCTTATCGGAAACTGAAACGATTGGCGCAGTTTGCTTCCATTCTACTGTACTTGTCATTTTTATTTTCCTATCTTTAAAGAATTTTGTTTTTCTTGAAGTGCTTTTAAAGCGGATTTTACGGCATTTTGTACAACTGAATGTTGATCATTCAATTGTCTTTCTAATCTAGGGATTGCAAAAAGATCACCCAATCTCTTTAAACCCTCAGCAGCAGCAACCCTTACTTCCCATTCATGATCATCCAATAAAGATTCCAAACAATTTCTCAATTGAGGATGGGATATTTTTAGATGTCCAATGGCGAGTGCTACTTGTTTTCTGACCTTGGCGCTTTGATCTTTGGACAAATGAAGCAAAGCCTCTGCATCTGCAGTAGATGCAAATAAATGCGCAATGGCAGCCCGTTGATATTCTATGGGTGATTGAAGATATTGTCGAAGTTGTTTATTGATGGCTGGGAGATTGAAACGATTCACAACCATGCTTACTGCCGTTCTCATATCAGCACCATGACCATGCTCTAATTCATCTGCAACTGCCATCACAAAATGCTTCCAAGATTCAATATCACCGATATTACTAATCGCATATACAGCATTGCGTCTCACATCTACATCTTTATCTTTGAGCGCAAGATACAAGGTAGGTAAATTCAAATTGGATTTAAGCCTACCAAGTCCCATGGTTGCGAGTTGTCTCACCCTACCCTCTTGATCTTTCATCGCATGATGCAATAATTGATAAGAAATTTGTTGTTCCATATCCGCCAATGCCTTACTCATACTTACCCTAAGTTCTACATTGGCATGCCCCCAAATGCGTTCAAAAGCTTGAATCACATATTGATAAGTTTCACGCTGATGCACATTCATCGCCAATTCACCCAAAGCATAAGCACAAGCACATTGCACATCTTCATCTGTGCTCTCAAATAGATTTTGCACCAATAAAGGCAGACTATTGACAATGCCCAGATGTCCTAGAGTATAAATCGCACCGATTTTCACATCATTTGTTGTTTGAGGCTGTTGCAAAGCGCTTAACAAGATTTGAATCGCTTCTTGATCTAATTGCCAAGCGACTTGAGTGAGTGGATCTACTTGTTGATTTTGCCATGGTTGTTGAACAATGGTGCCAGCTCTGTCTTGCCCTATTTTCAATAATGAACTAAATGCACTGGCCCGAATATCTTCATTTGCATGGGTTAAATAACTCAATAATGGACTGACGGCACGGGTATCTGCAAGCTCACCAAGAGCATCTAAAATCAATTCTGTGAGTTCTAGATTTGCTGTTTGTAGTGTTCTCACCAAAACACCTAGAGATTTAGGGTCTTTGAGCAAAGCGATCTGTTGAACAGCTCTGAATTTTTGATCTGGTTGAGTGCTAATGCTTAATTGATCGATCCAATACACTAGATTTGACATCTACTCATCTCCTTGTTTGGAAAAATCTAAGCCGATTTTATTCATCTTCTTATATAATCCTTCTCTTGAGAGATCTAAGACTGAAGCAGTGCGAGTTTTACTATGTTGAGTGAGTTCTAAAACCTTGAGAATCATCTGTTTTTCTATGGATTCTATATTCTCTTTTAAGGGCTGCATCACTTTGATTTTTAAGTGAATTTCATCTTCAGCCAAGACTGTGTTGGGCGCACTTTGATCTTGATCTTGATCTTGATGTGCAGTCAACACTTCAGGATGAATTTCTTTGGCATCAAATAACTTGATATGTTCTTCTTTTTGCAAGAGTTCGATAAACTGAAATGATAAATCATCCACAGAAATCAATGTGCCATCCATACATTGAATAATCGCTCTTTGTACTTCATTTTGTAGTTCTCTCACATTACCAGGCCAAGAATAGAGTTGTAATGCTTTGAGTGCCAAAGGTGAAAAACCTTGGATATTCATGGCGAACTCTCGATTATAACGCTTTAAAAAAGACTCTGCGATTAAGAGAATATCGCTTTTTCTCTGTCTCAGTGGTGGCACAGAAATAGGATAGACATTGAGGCGATAGTATAGATCCTCCCTAAATTTCCCTTCTTTTACCATTTGCAAAAGATCTCTGTGGGTCGCACTGACCA
>JACCDO012143641.1_pt1 | contig 14309 bp, 13 predicted proteins | sample 7446101 | NCBI WGS metagenome assembly JACCDO01 (sample SAMN15323440, study PRJNA562643) | freshwater metagenome | isolation source: river surface water | place: USA:Blue River Watershed | collected 2017-08-16
GCATTTGAAGTTGTTGTTAATGAAACTTTACCAGTAGCACTAGTTGTCATGCCACCTGATGTAATGATTGAAATAGAATCTGAAGCATTTGAAGTTGTTGTTAATGAAACCTTACCAACAGCATTAGTTGTCATACCACCTGATGTTGTGACTGAAATAGAATCTGAAGTATTTGAAGTTGTTGTTAATGATATTTGACCATTGACAGATACATTACAAACAGTAGGTGTGACATTTGATGTATCAGTCTCTACTACCAAACCACCACAATGGATTGGTTTATAATTATCAATTGGTGTTATAAGATTATTTGTTTGATCACCATGTGCTACTATACCAACAGCAACGAATTCATCACTTGCTTCATTCCAAAACCAACCAACATTTTGTTGATTGCCTCTTTCACCTATGAAACCAATATCTCTTGTATTTGTTGCTGTAATACCTTTATTAAGATAGAAAAGAGGATCTTCTGAATCAAATACTGTTACATTATGCTGAACTGTAGGACCATTAACAATTAAACTACCATCCACTGTTAAATCCCCTTTAACTGTAGTTAAATTTTCTGTTGTACCAATATTTATTGGAACAGAATATTCAGTACCAATTAAAATACCAGATATACCATTTGCTCCATCTGAACTTATTAAAATATCACCATCTGTGAATAATCCAATATTTGTATTAATAAAACCATCGTGACCTGGTGGTAAACCAGAAACACCATTATTACTCTTAAAAGATTCAATTAAAATGGCTGAATCTACTCCAATTAAAGCTAAACCAGGGACACCATTAAATATTTCTGTATTTTCACGATTTGTTCCGATTGTCATTAAATAATCTGAAAATTGAGAATAATAACCAACTGGGCATAATAAAGCTCTTGGAGTTAATTCACTTTCTACATGATTTTTTATATTTTGAACTCTTTCTTCTATTTGCGATTTAGATATTGGTTTTGATTTATTTATTATTTGTTTCATTTGCTCAGATAGATCTGTTTTTTCTTTATTCAATGGGAAAAAAGGATTAGAACCGGAAGACATGAATATATTTTGGGCATAAACATTCATACCACCTAATGGTGCTACAATATTTATAGCGCCACATTCAGCTAATCCAGATTCTAATACTACTGAACTATCTGATAATAAGGAAATATCGTCACTAGATAATAATTGTATCTCACCTGATGGAGCTTCTAATATGATAGAATCCTCAGAGGATGTAATATTAATTAAATTTGAGGCAGTTATACCAATACCTCCTTGATATGCTTGTAAAGTTATTGCTTCTGATGATTCATCCGAAGCTTTGAAATCAATTGTCTTATGAGCATTAACATCTAATCCACCATTAGGAAGATAAATAGAAATTGCTTCATCTAATGAACTTGTGCTTGTTAATGTAAAAACCCCTTCACCGCTATGTTTAATTCTAGAATTGTAACCAGAAAGATTAATACCAGATTCGTCGTTTATCTCAATGGTTGTAACGCTTAAATCATCTACTATTTCAGATGCCATTTTTATTTTGAATTATTTTGAATTATTTTATTATCTATTATATATTATTTATATATTTTTTATTAAATTTGGACATTTATCGATAAAATTATAAAATAAAATTAAAAAAATGAAGAAATATGAAGCAAAAAAATACTAGACAAACCTAAATAACAGGCGATTCGATTCTAACTTGTTTCATTCTAGGTTTAACTATAACTGGTTCTAAATCAGAGAATGGTGACATAAGAAATGGTCTAATATCTAATGGAGTGTAGATAATTTCACCAGATGGAAGCACTAATTTAGCATGTGTTTCATTATGTTCATATACCGAAAAAATAGGTCCTGGAGGGGCTGGTGGTGGTGGAGGGGGGACAATCGCACCTTCTGGATCATATAAAATAAGAGGAGTTGATGTTGATGGTGGACGAGTTACTACAATCGCTGGATCAAGATTGGTATTGGTATTGGTATCTTGGGGTTCATAAATAATAGGAATACTATTTATACGACCAAATAAAGTACCAAAAATTAAAGCAATGCTATATAAGAATTTCATTGTGATTTTTATATTAAATATATATAATAAATTTGTTTTATTTTATATATTGTGACATATATAATAACATACTATAAAAATGATAAAATATACTAAAATATACTAAAATATACTAAAATATTATAACTGATTATCGTTTATTTTCTACAATTTCTCTTTCTATTAGATCTAGAAAGCTTACGATTTTTTAATTTACGAGTTTTCTTCTTTTTCGATAAAGAACCTCCAGTTTGTGATACTTGGGAATTTCTTTGACGAATAGCCTGAAAAAACTCAACATAATTTGGAGGAGTTCCTTGTTGTCTTCTTGATACATCTAATGTTGCAATAGAACTAATTATTCCATACATAATTGGATTTGATGTTTGTAATGTTCTGATAGTATTTATTGTTGGTTCTCTTATTCGTGTCATATGTTGAATTTCGATAGGTGATAATCCAGTATTAGTAGAAAGATCTACATAAGCCATAAGATACAATTCTAGTGATTTATAAAATGCTGGATATGCGTGTCTTAAAGTATTTATTGCTCTTCTTTGTCTTCTAATTAAACTTTCTCTTTCTATTACAGACCTAATTTGACTAGCATCTGTAGTTGCCAAAATATATAGTTCAAATGCTCTATTAATATTATGTTGTCTTCCAGTATGATGTTCAGGGACTCTTATTAATTCTGTTGGAAAATACCCTTCCGGTAAAACTTCAGTATCACCAAATTCACCTTCCGTTCCTTCAGCGTAAACACTTACACCATGATTATTAGTTCCAATACGGGATTTAATTAAATCATGAAATTCATTTAATAGTTGATCAACTGTAATCTCACCTGGTACATTTCTCATATTAGAACCAGTCGCGTGTATATTATTACTAAAACGTATAACTTTGTTGGATGTAGGGATACCATATTTGGCTGGATATATTTGAAGATGTTTAGCTGATGGTTCTCTTCCATTATTTCTTTTTGTGTTTGATTTGCCTGACTTTAAACTACTTTTGGGTGGTAGTGACATTTTATATTATAAGATTATATAAGAAAGTTTAATATATATATTAGAAATAATATAAATGTATAAAAAAAAATAAAATAATAAAATATTTATTTTAGATATCATAACAGTGTAATTTCACAATTTATTATTCTTCAACATCTTTAACCAAAGAATCTAATACATAATTTACCATTTCTTTCTTTTTTTTAAATTCATCTAACATAATTTGAGAAGACTCTAGTATGTTTTGATATTTTGATATATCAATGTTGTATACAATCTTCAAAGCATTAATATACCTGATTTTTCTTTTCATAATATGTATTTGTTCATCTAATGTAAAAGTATATAAATCATTGGTTGCCTTGTTTTCTATATAATCTATTAACTTCTGTTTTCTTTCATTGGAAATTTCTAATGAAGAAGCGCTAGAAACTAAACCTTTCCTTTTTGGAATACATTTTATGTAATAAGATGGAAGGATTTTTTTATTTTTCAAATCACCTGACTTTTCAAATACAAGTTGACTATTATTTTCTTGTCGCCATGCTTTCCATCTTCCGGTTGCTGCTTCGGAACGTTCCTTTAATACTTCTGGGATATTATCAACATGAACATCACTTAAATTAATACCTTTTACACGTGCCCTTGATTTAAAACTGACTGATTTCTTAGGTTTAATACCTGCTAAACGTTTTGAAAAACGTCGATTTCTATTATTATCAATTTTATATACCATTTCCAATTTTATGAATATCTTGAATATCTTTCATTTTCTTTTCAATTTTTTAGTTAATTTTTTATTTTTTTTACTAGACTTTTTCTTCTTAATTGATCCTCCCCCGCTTCGAATAGCATATTGATTATAATAATCATTATAAGATTCTAACATACTTCTATTTGAATCTAATTCAGAATCTATATTTTCAAGATCTACTTCATCTATACCATACATTACTCTCATACTTTCATCTGATAAATCTAATCCATATAATATTCGTAATGTATTTATAGCTCTTTTTTTCTGTACATATATACTTATTTTTTTTTTAGGTGATAATTGTGGATCTACTTCTAATTTTATTAATTTTATTAAAGAACTTATTACTGCTAATATTTGTTCTTCATTTACAATTTTTGAAACTGTTTTTGGAAATGGTCTTGATGATACTCTTGAATGTGGTCTTAAAGATGGTAAAATTTCGGCCTTTCTTAAAGTACCTTGAGGTCCATTAACTTGTGGATGAGGAGGTTCTGGCCATGGAATCCAGTCAGATGTAGCTGCTTCAGCTCTAAGTTTTAATATTTCTTTAATTTCTCTAGTACTAAAACCTTCAGAACCATTTAATAATTCTCTTAAAAATAAACCTCTACTTTCTTGAGGACCTTCTGAGAAACTAACCTTTCTTCTAGGTATAGTCAAAGCTTGTGTACTTAATTCACTTAATTCATTTGATGATGCCATATTTTTTATTTTTCATTGAGATAATATTTATTCTAATTATTATTATTATTATTATTATTAAATGCTTCAAATGTGCAACCCATTGAACATGAATAAGAAGTTTCTAGATTAGGATTTTTTACATACATCTCACGATTACAATTTGAATTACAACATTTAACCTTTGAATAGTTAAATATATAATTATATATCTTCATCATTTTTATTTCTTATTTATTGATTTGATATTATATTTCTAGATTATAATATAAAATACAATACAAAGAAAATGAAAACGAAAACAAAATCTAAAACAAAATCTAAAAGTAAAAAGAAAATAGTTAATAAATCCCTATATAGCCCTAATAAGAATCCAAGTAAAAGTGTTAAAAATACTGGATTCAAAGATAAAGCAAAAGCTATTGAAACATTGAAGTTGATTAAAAAATTAGATAAAATAAAACAAAAACAAATTGTATTGACTATGTATTATAGGGCTGAATATCATCCACACAAAACAAAAGAAATGATAGAAGCACAGAAAATATTTAAGAAATTCTTGGATACAAATTAAAATTGTCATTAAATTTCTATTTTAATAGTAAACGTTTAAAGTTTAATAAAATGAATATTATACAAACTACAGGGATATTATCTTTAATTATACAATTATTTACAGGTATATTTGATTATTATGTATTAAGTTTAGAAATACCACCTAACTTAAAACTGTTAAGTGATTTACTATTTGTAGAATTGTGTGTACAGATTGTAGAAGGTATTTTTTATATTTGGATGGTTATTAATTTTACCAAAATTAGTAATATTACACCAACTAGATATTTTGATTGGTTCATTACAACACCAACAATGTTGTTAACATACTCGGTATATTTAATATATTTGAAAAATTCTTCGAACGATTCTTCGAAAGATGAAACAGAAAAAGATCCTGCTAAATGTACAGAGGTTAGTTGTAAAGGAATGTATGACATAGTTTCCGAAAATTGGAAAGTACTTTTACCAATAATATTACTTAATGCAATTATGTTAATATTTGGTTATTTAGGTGAAATGAATGTTATATCAATTGTTAAAGCCAATATATTAGGTTTTATCCCATTCTTTATCTATTTCTTAATGATTTATAATAACTTTGCTAAAGACTTTGCTCTTGGAAGATTTACATTTGCTGTATTCTTTAGTTTATGGTTATTATATGGTGTAGCAGCATTTTTACCTTATACAACAAAGAATATATGTTTCAATATTCTTGATCTTTTTGCCAAAAACTTCTTTGGTGTCTTTCTAGGTATAATGATTTTATATAAATTAAACAAACAAAAAACACTACCCAAAACACAACAAAATATAGAATCTGCTAAACAACAATAAAACAACAATAAAACAAACACTAAAACAAACACCAAATAATAAGTAACCAGTAACCAGTAAAAAGAAACAATCAATAATCAATATTGATTTTTATGTTATTTTTTTAATATTAAAAAATATTTATTATATATATGTGTATATGAATATCAATATGACTTCAACTGAACAAAAAAACATAGATGTTTTATCTGTAACTCCTTACAATGATGATAAAATTTATTTATTTTTACAATTCTATCTTGATAAAGATCCACAAAGATTAACAGAAACAGTTACATCATTAAATAATAATATAAAATTAAATATTTTTGATAAAATTTATTTATTAAATGAAAGAATATACACAGAACAAGAACTTCAATTAGATTCTAAATCTTTAGAAAAAATAATCCAAGTAAACATCGGTAAACGTTTAACTTATAGCGATGTTCTTAATTATGTTATAAATACTAATATTAATGGATATATTGTTATAGCAAATAGTGACATTTTCTTTGACAATACCATTAATAATATTAGATACACAACTTTATCTGAACAAAAATCTTTATACGCTTTAACCAGATTGGAATATTCGGATATAAATTTTAATAAATTAGATACTTGTAATTTATCTAAAGGTGGTGGTTCTTGTCAAGATACATGGATATTACACAGTAATTTTATACCAAATAAAAAAGAAATTACATTATGTGATTTTGAATTAGGACGTGTTGGATGTGATAATAAAATTACTTACCTATTTAATTCATTTGGTTTTATTATTTATAATGAACCTTATATCATCAAAACATATCATTATCATACTGAAAAATCAAGAAATGTACATGAAAGAGAAAAATTTAGAATCCCAAGACCTTATTTATTTATTATTCCGAATATTAGACCATGATTGATTTTATATTTTATATTTTCTATTTTCTAAATATATTATAAATCGTATTATGGTCACACACAAAAAAACTAAAACTAAACCTAGAGCTAGAACAGGAAGTGGAAATGGGAGTCGAAGTGGGAAAAAAGGATTAAAGCAACTTAATATTACACTAATTAAAAAATACATTGGAAAAACATTGAAATTATATGCTCGTGAATATTTGAAGGATCCTGCTAAGAAGTCTGATTGGTCAAATCCTAAAAATAAACCAACTCATTATACATTATACTTCAAACCATCGAAAGTACTTGATGATATGGTTGAAGGTGATATACAATTTTACACTGGTGAACCGTTTAATTCATCAAGTTTACAAGTTGATAGAAAAAATAAAAATATTAGTACTAATTTAATGAATACACAAGTATTTATTATGATTTAATGAATACACAAGTATTTATTATGGTTTAATGATTAGGTATTAGGTATTAGTTACTGGTAATATTGAAGGTGTTGTATCATTTGATGAAGTCATTTGATTATTATCAATCTCTTCAATTAGTTTATCTAATATTGGTTCAATACTAGCATAATTTGAATTAGTTAATAATAAATTAATGGTTGCTCCCTTTCCTCTTTTTTTATAATATATAAATTTATTATGATGTTTAAAGATTTGATTATCTGAAATATTTACTATCTTTTTTATTTTATCTTTTGAATTAACTATTTCCCACCCTTTTTGTGTTAATTCATAATGAGTTCTAAAATTTACATCTTTACAAACAAAAGGTAGAATATTTTCATTATATTTATTTTTATCACCAGTTAATTCTGCTAACTGTAAAGAATATTTCTTTTTAATGTAAGAATATAATCCTTCACCATAGCTTGAAATTCCTAAATTTTCTGAATTTTCTAACAATACTTGTGATTCATCTTTTGTCAAATGAAATTTGGGGTCATTTTGATATTTTTCAATAAATGTATCTAAATCTATTATATTTTTTAAAGCTTTATTTAATTTATCTTTTTTAGATGAATAATTGTTTATTTGAACATTTACATTATTATTTACATTATTATTTACATTATTAGAATTGATATTGACAGATGATTTATGATTTTCATTTATTTTTTGAAACATAGATTCTACTGAATCTTTTATTTCTTGAGATATAGTCTTAGACAAAGTACTAATAATATCATCTTTCATTTCTTTTATATCATCATGTGATACGACATCATTTATTTTATTAGATTTTTTATTTTCATTATTACCAAGTTTTTTATTAAAAATTGTTTTGTCTAACTGATTATCATGAGTATCTTCTACTGATTCTTCATTTATTTTTTTTTTACATATTTTTTCATGTCTATATTTGTTATAATTACGACTAAATTCTTTATTACAGATTTCACATTTATAATTTATTTTTTTATTGCTATCTTCATTTGAATCATTGATATTGATGTTATCACATGATATATTATTTTCAATTAAATCTACAATAAATTTTTTTGTATAACCTTTTAATTCAATATTAATAAATGATTTTGTCATATTAATCTTATTAGTGGATGGAAAGAAATATTTTTTTAAAATACTTTTAAAATCTTCATTTTTTTTGATTGATTTTGTTGTAAAAATGTCTTTTTTGAATTTTAAAGAGAACACACTTTTTTCATTACTCATAAATGCCCTACTTTTAAATGATCTATAAATACTATCCAATCTATTCATTGTTTTTGTTAATAAAATTATGTTAGTTTCATGTGGGGTGTCATACACAATCCACTTTTTACAAGTATCATTTAACCAATATCTAATATTCGCAATAGTTAAGAATTCATTATTTTTAGCATTTATATACACTAGCATTTTAATATTTACATTATACAAATATTTTATTTTTATTTTTTATACACATTTACTCTTTTGATTGAACAAAAATTAAAAACGTTGTAATTATTTTTTTTACATTTTATCTTATAAAATTACTATATTATTATATTTGTATAATATATGAAAACATATTTATATACATGTTTTTTAGAGACTTACATTGCTATTTTATATGTGTGTATTAGATATAGAGTAATTATATTACACAAATTAATTATAATAATGACACTTTTATGCTTATTGTATGGACAATATTATAAAAGTTACTAAGGTTACCTTCGCGCGCGGAGTTATATAATGTAGGTATATGGTAAATTATAATGTAACCCATATTTCAACGTTTCCATTTCAAAAAAAACGTGTGTAAATTTCAAAATCCAAATTTAATATTTTTTCAATTAACAGAATTAACAGTCTTTAAAATATTCATTGGAATTATTACTTTTTTAATTGATAATCAACTATTTAAATTTTATATATCATTTATTTTTTTATTAAATATTTTTTAATCAAAAATTGAAAATAAATTCCAAAAATATAAAATCATTATTATTACTTATATATATAAATCATGTCTAAAACTATTATTCGTTATAATATCCTTAAAGACAATTCATATGAACTTCCTATTATTACAATTACACCTGTTAGTGATATTGAAGTCAAATTAAGTTTTCCTTCAATACCTAAATCTATTATTATTTCAACAAATCAAACTGTTACCATTAAACAACAAATGGTTCTAAATAGTTTAACATGTAATCTATATGGTAATGATACATTACTTTATTCCAAAGATAATTTCTTTGATAATGGAACTATTATAGTAACTGGTCAATGTACAGTAGAAGAAGAATTCGAACCAATTATTGTTTGAAAAGAGAAACAAAAAGAAAAAGAAATAGAAGTAGAAAAAGAGAAACAAAAAGAGAAACAAAAAGAAAAAGAAATAGAAGTAGAAAAAGAGAAAGAAAAAGAGAAAGAAATAAAATTAGTTATTTTTAATATAATAGTATTATTTAAAAATTGAAAATTTTTTTATTTTAAAAAAGTAATGTCTTTTGAAATAAATCATTAGACTTTTCTTTACCATTATAAAATGGTAAAATTTATTGTTAAAGTAAACTTTAATAACATTGAAGCTGAAGCCGAGAAGATTGGTGGTGAGATGGTCGATCAAATAGAGGTTGAAGAAGAAATGAATGTTCCGTATTTTTCTGATATTTCTCCTCATTTATACACTTCTATCACAGAACTTGTATGTCCTCATTCTGGATTAACTGAATTACCGCCTAATTTACCTAACTTACGTAAATTAAATTGTATGAACAATCGAATTAGGTTTATTCCTAATTATCCGAATTTACAAGAATTATTTGCGAGTTATAATTCATTAGTCAGTATTGGACAATGTCCAAAGTTGAAGATTTTGTATTGTAGAAACAATAATTTGACTGAGATTGGAGATTATCCTATTCTTGAACAACTACATTGTGAACTCAACAAAATCAAAAACATACACTGTCAATCTCCTTATTTATGGAGTCTTATGTGCCATGTTAACAAATTGAAATCAATTCCATTTTTCCCTAATTTAACTAGTTTATATTGTCACTACAACAATTTAACTTCAATTCCACAGTTTCCTAACCTAAGTCTTTTGTATTGTGGAAATAATCAAATTACTGAAATTCCGGAAATGGTTAATGTTATGTTTCTCCAGTGTCAAAATAACAGACTGACTACCCTACCTAATTTACCTAATTGGCGTCAATTAGAAACAATTGATTATTCAAACAACGAAATTACGTATATTCCACCTGACATTACACGATTTCTTAATCTACTAAATCGACGAAATTTAAATCGACAAAATGAAATTGGGTTGGCTGTTTACGGTGATTCGCAAAACACTCATAATCATCAAATTCAAGAATCTATTAGGGAAAGCATCAAATCAATTATTAAAGATCCACCTCAATTACATATTGATGATCTTTTATCCGAAATTACTGCTTCGACTGATTTGGATAAAGATTCTAAAGATTTATTGGTAAAATTTTCACAAGATACGGAAGTACATTCTTCTTTGAATATTACATTTAAAGAATTATTGCTATCAGTATGGTCAATTATTCATACACATAAGTATAAAGCTGACATTTTACAGCTTCTTTGTACAGAAATGAAAGACAGTGTAAATAAATGCTTTACTGGTCGGATGAGTCGATTGGTTAATTGTTTGAATGGATATGACCCACGTGTCAAAGTAGAGATGCCTCTGAATGATCAAATTGCGAATGTTATTTTGATGATTGATAAACATTTAACAGAAAAAAATAAGTATAGTGTTGAACTACATAAACAACTTGTAACCGAAGAATTACGCAGTCGTGGATTTGAACAATCCGAAATAGACTTGTGGATTCAATACATTGAGTAGTCAGTAGTCAGTAGTCAGTAGTGAGTAGTGAATAGTAAACATTATAGTAAGATTTTTCGATAATAAAACAATACTTTAAAATTGAATTTTTTTTTATTTACATTAAATTAATGTCTATTGAAATAAATCATTAGACTTATCATTACTAACCCAAATAGTAATATTATTTTACAATGTCTTCAGTGATAATGAAAGCCAAGGTTAAAGTAGGTGATGTTGAAGAGGAATGGCAGTTTGAGAATTTATCTTTTGTTTCCCCTAAGTGTTTTATCTTTATTACTGAATTAGTTTGTCCTAATAAAGGATTAACTGAGTTATCGGCTGATTTACCAAACTTAATTCTATTGGATTGTATTGGTAATAATCTTAAATCTATACCCAATTATCCAAATTTAGAATACTTATATGCTACAAAGAATTCATTAGTTAGTATCGGAAATTACCCTAAACTAAAGATTCTTTATTGTAAACGGAATAATTTGACTGAAATCGGAAATTATCCTTTGCTCGAAGAATTAAGCTGTGAATTCAATAACATCACCGATATATATTGTCAATCGACTCATCTATATAGTCTCCGATGCCAAGTTAATAATTTGAGGTCCATCCCATTTTTCCCAAATTTAGTTAGTTTATATTGTCAAGATAATCATCTAACTTCAATTCCTGTATTTCCAAATCTAATTGCTCTATATTGTTCAAGGAATCAGATAACGGAAATCCCGGAAATGGTAAACATTAAATATCTTGTATGTGATCATAATCGATTAAACAAGCTACCTAATTTAACCAATTGGCGTCAATTAGAAACAATTGATTATTCTAACAATGAAATTATCTATATTCCACCGGATGTTACTCGTATTCTTAATACGATAGGTAATAATCGACAAAAACGAAAGACCCTAACTATTTATGATGATTCACAAAACGTTCATAATCATCAAATTCAAGAATCTATTCGGGAAAGCATCAAGGCAATCATAAAAGATAAACCTCACCTTAACATGGATGAACTTTTATCAGAAATTATTGCGTCAACTGATTTAGATGAAGATTGTAAACATATTTTGGTTGAATTTTCAGAAGACAAAGAAGTTCATACTGCTTTAGGCATTACATTTAAGGAGTTGTTATTATCTGTATGGTCAATTATCCGTACCCATCCAAATAAAACCGATATTTCTAATGTTCTTAATACAGAAATGAAAGACAGTATATGTAAATGCTTTACTGGTCGAATGAGTCGATTGATTAATTGTTTGAATGGATATGACCCACGGGTTAAAGTAGAGATGCCTCTGAATGACCAAATTGCAAATGTTATTTTGATGATTGAGAAACACCTGACAGAAAATAATAATTACAGTGTTGAATTACATCGACAACTTGTAACAAAAGAATTACTTAGTCGTGGGTTTCAACAATCCGAAATTAATGTATGGGTAGAACACATTGAATAATATTGATATACATTTGATACTTTTTGATATGGTTGATATTATTTATTAGATTTTTGAATTATTTTCATTTAACTAATTTTAATTTTTTATTTTTTATCTTTTTTTTATCTTTTTTTATCTATTTTTTATATAATTTTATTATTATAAAGTAATAAAGTAAATAATTTTATACGTTAAAATGAAAAGAAATACAAAATTAAAGAAAAACAAAAACAAAAAATCTATTAAAATACATGGTTTTATAAATAAAAAATCAAAAACCATGAAAAACAATAGAGTAACTTATAAGAAACATCAAAAAAAAAGAGGTGAAAAGAAAACTATCCGTACCCAATTCGGAGGGGGTGATTATAAATATGTTAATCAATATAATTATTCAACCGATAAACCAGAATCAATATATGTTGTTTTAAATTCTGCTTTAACACATTTTGGTATAGCAGACCGTTATACAGAAATAGGAGGAATAACTTCATTAATATCTTCATTAAACAAAAAAAAAATAAAGTTATATACTTTTAATAATTCAGAATGGATTAATTTAAAAGAAGAAGGTGAAATTGTAGCTAAATTTAAACAAAATAAAGGTTCAGCACCATCATATGATTTATTTAAACCAGAAAATAAATTAAAAAAAGTTATATTACTAAAAAAAAAACCATTATTCGGTAGTGAAAAACAATATATTATTTGTTTATTTGAAGTTCCAAAAACAATTCAACAGACTAGACAATTAACTTCTAATGTTCAGGTACACCAGCAACAACAAGTACAACAACAGCAACAGCAACAACAACAAGTACAACAGCAGCAACAGCAACAAGTAAAACAGCAACAACAGCAACAACAACAACAACAACAAGTACAACAGCCGCAAAGACAAAGATCACTCCGATCAGTTGGAGATGGAAGTGGTATACAAGCACAAGCACAAGCACAAGCACAAGCACAAGCACAAGCACAAGCACAAGCACCAAAAGTTTCTATAAAGATAGATGCTTCTGCTGAATTACCAAAACTTACACTATCCCAGCAATATGAAATGATGAAACAAGCATTTTCAATCGGACAAGACATAAGAAAAGATTTAGGACTTAGTTATTTTGATATTTTAAAAATGAGGGTAACGGGGAAAATTCCAAACAAATTATTAACTAAGATTGGGGTGGAAACTGATACAGATATGGGAATAGATGATTTTTTAAACAAAATAGAAAGCATGAACAATACTAATAAAGCAAAGTATCAAAGATTATTTAAACATTTAGATTTAAGTAAAATAAATAATGAACAATTAAAATCTATGGGTTTAGACCTATCAAAATTAGAAAGTTATAGTACAGAATCACAAAATCAACAAATAGAAAATGCTTTATCACAACCACAATCACAACCTGTAGAACCCGAAAATACTGGTGTACCAGTAGCAGCAAATAGAAATCCTGGTTTAGTAGTAGACCCCCGCGGAAATACTAGTCTACAAGTAGTAGAACCGCAAAGAAATGGTAGTCAATCAACATCAGTTAATGGTAATCAAGCAGCAGTAGCACCACTTAATGGTAATCAAGCAGCAATAGCACAACTTCATGGTAATCAAGCAGCAGTAGCACCACTTAATGGTAATCAAGCAGCAGTAGCACAACTTCATGGTAATCAAGCAGCAGTAGCACAACTTCATGGTAATCAAGCAGCAGTAGCACAACTTCATGGTAATCA
>JACCDO012347938.1_pt1 | contig 14307 bp, 8 predicted proteins | sample 7446101 | NCBI WGS metagenome assembly JACCDO01 (sample SAMN15323440, study PRJNA562643) | freshwater metagenome | isolation source: river surface water | place: USA:Blue River Watershed | collected 2017-08-16
AGAGCAGATGAATGGAGCGCTTCATATTAATACCGGACCTGACGGAACTCGAGTAGAAGCGAGAGTAGTGATTCCCGCATAAAATTTTCCACCAAAAATTGAATTACCCCAAGTCATGAAAAAGCCCCACGAATCAAAAATCACAGTTATGCTGGTGGAAGACCATCCGACTTTTCGGATGGGGTTGGCTGCCTTGATTGATAGTCAGCCCGGGATGGAAGTTGTGGCCCAATACTCCTCAGGAGAAGAGGCGCTTGCGGATTATCAGCCCGGCAAGGTTTCGGTGGTGTTGATGGACTTGCGTTTGCCGAGAATGGGTGGGGTGGAGACGATTCTCGCTTTGTGCACTCGCGATCCTGATGTGCGGGTGATCGTGCTCACGACTTACGATACCGATGAAGATATTTTTCGTGCGATACAATCGGGAGCGCGATCTTATTTGCTGAAGGATATGTCCACCGAAGAAATCACAGATACGATCCGCGCTGTGTGTCGCGGCATGGCGGAGATTCCGCCACGTATTGCTGAGCGATTGGCCCTGCGGGCGCAACAGCAGTCGCTGTCCAAGCGCGAACAGGAAGTGCTGCAACTGCTCGTGCGTGGGCGCAGTAACAAGGAGATTGGGAGTGCGCTTTTTATTTCTGACGAGACGGTGAAGTCACACCTCAAGACCTTATTTGCTAAACTCAGAGTGCGCGATCGCACGGAGGCTGCGATCAGCGCTGTGCGGCGTGGAATTGTGCATCTCGAATAGGCTAGGGGAGTTTCCCTCCAACGGGGGGTAGCATGGGCTGGGGGATATTGGTATCGTGGGGAAGATCAGTTTCACCCCACCAATACCCCATAACAAATCAATCCCTCCGAATCACATAACGTGCAGGAGGCGGACGATCTCCCAGACACCATGAAGCACACCTCCCTACCTAATAACTTTCACCTGCGGTATGATGTTCGCCGTCCAATTATCTCAATGCCCTCGCGGCAACGGCTAATGGTGCCAGTCGTGGCGCTAGGTCTGCTCATGCCGACTTTTGCTTTGGCCCAAGCCAAAAGCGATGAGTCTGACAAAAAGGTCGGGGATGTAGTTGAGCTTAGCCCTTTCATAGTTAATGCGGAGCAAGACAATGGATACCGAGCTGCCAGCACGCTCGCCGGTTCTCGCCTCAGCACTGAATTGAAAGATGTGGGCGCGGCAGTTTCTGTCTACACGCGAGAGTTTTTGGATGATATTGGCGTAAGCAAAATCGAAGACATTCTCAGTTATACTATGTCCACGGAAGGTGGTGGTATGAATGGTAACTACTCAGGTATTACCGGACCGACTGGCACGACCAATTCGTCGGCTGACTCGAGTGAGGCGCGTGATAATCCTTCTGGAGTCAACCGTGTGCGCGGTCTTGTGACGGCTGATCGCACTCGGGATTTCTTTGCGTCGGATTTTCCAACGGATGGATATAACACAGATACGGTCACGGTAAACCGCGGCCCCAATGCTATTCTCGCTGGTTTGGGTAGTGCCGGTGGCATCATCGACTCGGCGATGCGCAAAGCGATTTTCAAAGACAACTATCGGGCGGTTCTGAAATTGAGCGATTATGGCACTCATCGTGAGGAGTTGCATGTGAATAAGGTGTTGTTGCCCAAGAAACTCGCAATTCGCTTCGACTTACTCAACGAGCACCAAGTATTCCGGCAAACACCTGCATATTCTGATGACCAACGGCTCTACACAGCGCTAAATTACCGTGTTTGGAATCCAGCTCAAAATAAAGGTAGCATCGTCGGGCAGGGAACGTTCCGTGCGAATTTTGAGACGGGTAAGATAGAAGGCGTGCCGCCCAATCCACTCGGTCCTCTTTCGACAATGGATGCATGGTTCGGCTACGCAGATCCCTCGCTGAATAAGTGGTATGTAGATGGCTCGGCTCCCTACAGTGCCTCTACCGCAGCCCCAAAAATTTACAAAGCCGATGGCACCCTTTTTACGACGCCTGCAGCTGCAACAGCGGCCCTAGGCGGCAATTTCCAAGGATTCCCGTTGTTCCGTCAGTGGACGCTGGTTTATGCAGATCCTAGCTCTGGCCAAGCTGGCGTTGGGTTTGTAGATCCGACGCTGGCGGCAATTCAAGGATTCCAAGGTCAAATTGTCCCTAACATCCCGACTGGACCGGGCGGTCAATTGCGCGGAACCGGCGACCGTGAGCGTGGAGTATTAGGCTATTACCGCACGCAACTTCAGGATCGGAATATTTTCGATTATTTCAACTACCTGCTTACGGGCTCTTTGGACTATCGTAAACAAAACTTTAATGCGGGTGATTATCGTTTTGAACAGCTCCTTTTCGGAGGGAAGGCGGGGTTTGAGCTAGCTTACAATAAGCAATCTTTCACTCGGAAACGTAATTTCCCAATTTCGGGTGGTGAAGAAGAAATATACATAGATGTTAACAAATATCTAAGTGTTAGAGATGGGAGTAATAATAAGATATTAAACCCGAACTTTGGGCGGCCATTTATCAATAGCAGCGACGTCTTTCGGGATCAATTAAACCGCACCACTCGCGAGTCTTATCAAATGACGACATTCTTTCGTCATGATTTTGGTCGTAGCGATTCCGAATGGTTGCAGATGCTTGGGCGTCATACTCTTTCTACGCTCTTTTTTAAGACCAACATAGATTCGTCAAATCGCACCTATCATAGCACGTGGGATCCGACTGGGCAGTTGAATCCTGCTACTAGCACAGGTGTAGGGCCTGGATTGTTTGCCTCACAGGTTAACGGCTGGTTTTACATCGGTGATTCTTTGGCTTCTGCGAATAGTTTGGATGAAGCAAAAATTTACCCGATTACTGCTCAGCTACCACAATACGGTCAGAGCTACACGCTACGCATTTATGATCCCATCAGTAAGCAATTCGTTACCGGAACGAGCACCCCGCTGCGTATTCTCAGCAAAGCTGTTGATCAAACTCAGGATGTCGGCTCCACCGCAATCAGCTTACAGAGTTCATTTCTAAAAGGTCGTCTTAATACAGTCGTGGGATGGAGAGAAGACCGTTCGGATAACTTTACCGGACTGACTCCGCCGACACTGCCGAATGGTGGCCTGGATGAAACTCAAATCACCCTAGTGCCATCGGTTTCAGAAGTTACGCGCACTTGGACTAAAAGCGTTGTGGGTGTGCTGCCATTCAAATTACCTTTAGATACAGAGCTGCGAGTATTCTGGAATGACTCGGGCAACTTCGACCCGGTTGGCCAGCGCCGTAATATTTGGAACGAAGAACTCGGCTCCCCCAAGGGGAAAACTCGAGAATACGGGGTCATGCTAACAGCACTCAACGGTAAGGTGGATTTCAGGATTAACCGTTTCAGGACGGCCATCTCCGACCAGACGATAGGGTCTTATAATCCTTATGGCTATATCAGCACTATGATAACTCGTATCATTACGGCCCGTGATTCGAGTGTGGATATTACAGACCCAACATGGGGTTACACTAATTTCTCTGATTGGAATGCAGTGGCAGACGCCTTCTACAGATCTATTCCTGCGCGACTCAGGATTGGGGATGCATATAATTTCAACCCGCATTTTACCGATAGTTCTCCGACCAAGCAATGGGTGGTAGACAGCATTGTGGGGCTGGCTTCGACCAGCGATACAGTCTCTACCGGCACAGAATTCGAGGCTACGCTGAACCCGACTCGTAGTTGGCGTATTTCCTTAAATTACACTCAAAACGAAGCCGTGAAAGCGGATGTCGCGGCTCAAGAATTGGCTTTTGCAGCTTCTTGGAAAGAAGGACTGGCGCGAGAGGGCATAAATATTGTCACCGCGCATCGCAGTCCCGGAGCTGCGGTTGGCACCGATCCGACATTCTGGGGCCAATACACCAATGAGACGCTTGCAGGTATACGTGCGGCGGCGGCGGCATCGGGCACGCCTTCATCTGAAATCCGCAAGTGGCGCATGAATTTGGTTACGCGCTACAAGTTTCTCCGCGGTGCTCTCAAAGGCTTCGAAGTCGGCGGCGCATTGCGCATGCAGGCCAAGCCCATCATTGGCTTCCCGCTCATCACAGTGACCGGTGTAGGCAAAGTTTACGATCTCACCGCTCCATATTATGGCCCGAGCGATCTGAAGGTTGACCTGTCCGCTGGATATACACGGAACATCAGATTCGCCGGTAATGCCATTAAATGGAACATTGGGCTTAATGTTCGTAACCTGAATGCGAAGGACGAGATTGTCCCGATCGCGGCCAATGCGGATGGCACCCTGGGTGTTTTTCGTGTGCCGCCCGAACGCACTTGGTCAGTTACCAACAGCTTTAGCTTTTAAGGAACTCAGCAAGGTGCACCCCTGCTCTTAGTCGAGTGGGGGTTTAGTCTTGTTCGGAAGGGTGCTTTTACTCTTAGTTTAGAATGAGGTTACTAATTGTTCTATCCACTGTGCGATGCCTCTTCTGATCTAAATCATTCTCCCTATGCATCACTACATTGCTCCTGCCTTACACACGAGAGTTTTGCGGGAAACTCAGCGTCTGCTTACCGCTAATCTGACTGGGTCACGTCTCTGGCTCGCCGGAGCTATTTTACTGATTTCGTTATCCAGTAGTGTGAATTTTTTCGCAGATACTTCGTCCCGTCCTAACATTGTGCTGATCGTGGCAGACGATCTTGGTTATGGAGATGTGGGGGCTTACGGAGCGACGCGTCTCAAAACTCCTAATGTAGATCGTCTTGCGGCAGAGGGAGTGCGTTTTACCAACGGTTACGCTCCGTCATCCACCTGCACGCCGACACGCTACTCAATGTTCACAGGCGAATATGCCTGGCGGCAGTCGACCAAGAAGACTGGTATTCTGCCGGGTGATGCTCCTCTGAATATCGCTCCAGGGCGGTTGACGCTGCCGGAGATCCTCCGCCGAACGGGCTATTACACGGGTGCTATTGGGAAATGGCATCTCGGTTTGGGCGATGGGAAAACTCGAATCGATTTTAACGGACACATCGCGCCAGGTCCATTGGAAGTTGGCTTCGACTACTGCCATATCATTCCGGCCACCGTAGATCGTGTGCCCTCTGTATGGATTGAGAATCACCGCGTGGTCGGATTGGACCCCGCTGACCCTATCAAGGTTAACTATGATAAAGATTTTGGCGACGAGCCCAACGGGATTGATCACCCGGAGCTGCTACACCAGCGTGCAGACAAACAGCACTCTGGCACCATCATTAACGGTATCAGTCGCATTGGCTATATGAGTGGAGGCAAGACCGCCCGCTTCAAAGATGAAGAACTCACTACCACAGTAGTGAACAAGGCCGTGCAGTTTCTCGAATCACACCGGGAGGCCCCATTTTTTCTATATGTCGGTCTTTTTGAGCCCCATGTTCCGCGCGTGGCCGAGCCTCCTTTTGTCGGTGGCACTGACCTTGGCGTGCGCGGCGACGTAATTCAACAAATGGACTGGGCGACGGGGGAAGTCATGAAGACACTCCAACGCCTCGGACTCGAACAGAATACAATAGTCATTTTCTCGAGTGATAACGGTCCTGTTCTCTTTGATGGCTATTTCGATGAAGCGGCTGAGAAAGTTGGTGACCACAAGCCGGCCGGCGGACTGCGTGGTTGGAAATACCTCGTCTTTGAGGGCGGCTGTCGCGTGCCCTTGATTGTGCGTTGGCCTGCCCGACTTGAGCCGCGAGTTTCGGATCAACTGTTCAGCCTCGTAGATCTTACAGCAACGGTGGCCACACTGACCGGGGCGAAAATCTCGACCAAGGACTCACCGGACAGCTTGGATCTCAGTGCGGCCTTGCTTTCTGGTAGTGTGCCTAGCCCCCGAGACTACAACGTGCTGCACGGCATCTCTGACACGCTCGCACTCCGTGTGGGCGATTGGAAATATATACCATCTACAGGACAAAGAATCGCGTCAGGCACCGGTGGGGCGAACCCGACAGATGCCCGCTTTGTCGAAACCAAATTCCCCGAACCTTTGCTGTTCAATCTGCGTGATGATCCCGCTGAGACAAAGAATGTGATTACCCTCTATCCAGAGAAAGCAGAGGAGATGCGTGAACGTTTGGCTGCGATTAAAAATAGATCTATGCAGGAATAGGGAGCATGACTAGTGCTTTGCCGCCCCTTGGGAATATTAACCGAGCTATTCGGGTTGCCTACGTTTTGCTTTTTCTGGTGCAGGTGGTGACGGCGCGGGCTACGACTTACTATGTCGATTCTCAAAACGGTGATGACGCGTTTTCAGGGCAAAGCGTAGCGCAGCCTTGGCGCACACTGATGAAAGCCGGTCGAGCGTCGCTGCACCCCGGCGACACACTCGCACTCGCAGCGGGCCAACGCCACGAAGGACAATTGCAACTGGGACGGCTCGTAGGCTCAGCCGAGGCTCCGATTGTCGTTACGAGTTATCCGCAGACAACGAAGACTCCGGCACTCATTGATGGTCGCGGCTATTCGGCCGCGATTTCACTGCTGAATTGCAGTTATGTGAAACTGGTCAATCTCTCGGCGACCGCTGACGGGGGTGGATGGAAGAACGGGGTGCCGAAGAAGAATCCCATGCGATGTGGCGTCCTCGTGGAAGCCGTCACACAAGTGTGCGACGGCATTGAGCTCTCCCAGGTGGAAGTAAAAAATGTGTCTTTCGCCGAACCGGGCACGGCTCGGCCGGAAAAAGATGTGCATACGCCCAACGGCACGACGCCCTACGGATGGGGTGTCCGGTTTATCGCCCGGGGTGAAGGGAGCGGACTACGTGGAATCTCAGTGCGGGATTGCCGCATTGAGCGCGTGGATCATACTGGTCTGAAATTCACGGCTCCCAATGACGGCATTCGCGACGTTAAGGTTGAACGCGTGCATATTACCGACGTAGGCGGTCCCGGTGTGCAGATGTCCGGTGTGGTCGGCGGACACTTTACACACATGGAGATAGACCGCTCTGGCAGCACTGGTGATTCACGAAATTGGGGCCGCGGTAGTGGACTGTGGACTTGGGGCAGCCGTGACGTCACGATTGAGCACAGCCGCTTCACCAACGCGAATGGGCCGGGAGACTCCGCAGGCGTGCACATCGATTACAACTGCAGCAACGTAATCGTGCAATACAACCTCAGCGCCAACAATGCGGGAGGTTTTTGCGAGATACTCGGCAACAACCGCAACTGCGCTTACCGCTACAATATTAGCGTCAACGACGGCTCTCGTATTAAGGGGCGGGACGGAGCTTTTCAGGAGGGGAAAACTTTTTGGCTCAGCGGCTACGTAGGCTCAGGCAAGAAGGTCGGTCCGTTCAATAGCTATTTCTACAATAATACCATCTACGTGCGCGAAGGACTAGAGGCGAAATTTGCCGTCGCTCCGACGGCGCAAGGCGTGCTCGTGGCGAACAATATTTTCTGCCTCATTGGTCCGAGCAAAGTGGTGGCGGGAGATCAAAGCAAAGCCGACGCTCACAGCGAAGCCGTTATCGAACGCGCTTTGGTTTCGCATAATCTGCTTTTGCGCGCCGACAACTGGCCGACGGGGCTGGGACTGGAAAATCGTGAGGCGATCATTGGTGATCCTAGTTTTCGCAATGCAGGCGGCTACGAATTAGCGGATTATTTGCCTCGGGCGACTGCTCTTGTGCGCGACCGTGGTATGGAAATCTCCGCGTTGCTCGGCGACCCGATCGGATTGGCGATTGGACTGCATCCTGCTACAGATATTCTCGGACAGCCAGTAATCGGTTTGCCAGACCTCGGCGCGATTGAACTGCCGCAATAATGCTCGCCACGGTAGATAAATTAATATCCCGGCACAGCCCGCTTCGTGCGTTTGCCCCCAATGGGGGATGTTTCCGTATGTCGCTTTCTGTTACAGTGCTGCGCTGGCTGACAGGTTTCGCCTGCTTTCCTGATACACCCTAAAATTATCTGATAATGAAACCCACTTCTCTATTTTCTTTGGCGTTTTTTTCTCTGCTGGCCTCCTCTGTTTTTGGGACTGATGTTCGCAGCGTAGAGTCGGGCACTGTTTGGAAAGATACCGATGGTAACGCTATTAACGCACACGGCGGTGGTATCCTCTATCATGAGGGCGTCTATTACTGGTATGGAGAACTAAAAATCGGGCAGACGTATCTCCCGCTAGTGAATAAGAAGTGGGGTGGCACACGTGTGTTGGCCGGTGGTGTTTCTTGTTACTCATCTACCGACCTCGTCAACTGGAAGAACGAAGGTGTTGTGCTTCCCGCCAATCCCGAAGATCCCGATCACGATCTTGCGTGCGAAAATGTCATTGAGCGCCCCAAAGTCATCTACAATGCGCGCACTGGGAAATTTGTGATGTGGCTTCATCAAGACAGCCCTAATTATCAGGCGGCCCGCTCTGGAGTCGCCGTGAGCGATACTCCCACCGGCCGATTTAAATATCTGGGTAGTTTTCGGCCTAACGCCGGAGCCAAGCCGATTAACGTCACCAGTGAAGACCTTGTGCCCACTCCTGCGAACCTGCTCGCGCGCGATTTGGCGGGCGGCCAGATGTCGCGCGACATGACGCTCTTCGTTGATGACGATGGCACGGCCTACCAATTCTACTCTTCCGAAAACAACCAGACGATGCACGTATCGCAATTGAGCGACGATTATCTTCGTCCGGTGGGAAAGTATGCGCGCATTTTTGTTGGGCGGGCAATGGAGGCCCCGGCGGTTTTCAAACGTGGAGGTAAATACTACCTTATCGCTTCAGGCTGCACCGGTTGGGATCCCAACGCCGCACGCTCGGCGGTGGCAGATTCTATCTTTGGGCCGTGGCAGGAACTCGAGAATCCCTGTGTCGGAGAGGGAGCTGATATCACATTTGGCGGCCAAAGCACCTACGTGCTGCCCGTGGCAGGAAAACCAGACTCCTTCATCGCGATGTTTGACCTCTGGGAAAAGTGGAACTTGCCGGATTCGCGCTACATGTGGTTGCCCATCGAGTTTAGTGCCAGCGGTCAGCCAATAATCCGCTGGAAGGAACGTTGGAATCTTCCGAATTAAGATGGTCGTGAGTATCAGTTTTCGCTCGGGTTGTGGCCAACTAGGGAAGAAGATGCGGTGTGCGGCGCATGCTCTCGTTCTCCTCGTCGGCACGCTCACCCTTGGCGCCGCTGACCGTCCTAATATCGTTCTTATCCTCGCCGATGACCTTGGCTATGGGGATGTCGGTTTCAATGGCAGCACGCAAATCCCCACGCCCAACCTCGATCGGCTTGCCGCTTCAGGAATCCGTTGCGCTGAAGGCTATGTGTCGTCACCAGTTTGCAGTCCATCGCGGGCGGGTCTACTGACCGGCCGCAACCAAGTAGAATTCGGCTACGACAATAATCTCGCCGATGCTCAACCAGGCTTTGATCCGTCTTTCGCCGGATTGCCTGTGGGTGAGCGCACGATTGCCGATCGATTGCGCGAGGTGGGTTATGTGACTGGCCTCGTCGGCAAGTGGCACCTTGGCGACCAACCACAGTTTCACCCCCTGAAACGCGGCTTTGACGAATTCTGGGGCTTTTTAGCGGGCGGACATCGCTACTTCGCAGCCAAATCTGGCGAACCAGAGCCAGACATTGAATGCAACTATGGCCCAGCAGGAGCTCTTACTTACATCACAGATGACATCACCGACCAGTGCATCGGCTTTATCCGCCGGCACCGTGAACAACCTTTCTTTCTCTACGCGTCTTACAACGCACCGCACAACCCGCTGCAAGCCCGTGCAGAAGATCTCGCACGCTTTTCGCATATCAAAGACAAGGCGCGTCGCACCTATTGTGCGATGGTGGCTCGTTTGGATTTCCAAGTGGGTCGTCTGCTTGATGCCGTCAACGCTGCCGGACTCGCCGAGAAAACCCTGATCGTCTTCCTCAGCGACAATGGCGGGCCGGCTGATCAAAATGCTTCGCTCAATGCTCCGCTCAATGGTCAAAAAGGTATGTTGATGGAGGGCGGAATGCGGGTGCCATTTTTGTTAAGTTGGCCGGGAAAATTGTCGGCGGGCCAAGTTTACTCTCATATGGTTTCTTCGCTGGATTTGACGCCGACGTTTCTCGCCCTAGCTGATGCGCCTGCCCCAGACAGCGCTCGACTGTCCGGAGTAAATCTTTGGCCGCTGCTGACTGCACCGCAAAACGAGACGCCGTCGCGATCCTTGCTTTGGCGTTTTACGGTCAGTGCTGCGATTCGCGACGGGGATTGGAAGCTCGTGCGACTGCCCGACCGTTTGCCGATGCTCTTCAATCTACGTGAAGATATCTCTGAGCAGCACGATCTCGCTTTAGAAAACATGGAGCGCACCAAAGACATGCTGCAACGACTCGGCGATTGGGATGTGCGGCTGCCTCATCCGGTTTCCTTAGAGGGCGCGGAGTGGAAGCGTCTTCAGCTCAACCTCTACGATGCCAAGTATCCCCTGACTCAACCAACAGGCGGCGAGGCACCGAAGATGATTTCAGAAAAGAAAACCACGGCAGGTCATTGAGGCTGGCCATTTCTAAGCTTAGCGACCGTCGAGAACACAGATTAGCTGTCACAGTTATGCAGGCTCTTACAGAAAGGCCGTGTCGAGGAACGAGCGATGATTTACTCGAATAGCTTCAGCACGGCTGACGGAAACAAGCCGAGGGCGATGATGAGTGCAGCAGATGCGAGCAAAGCGAGCCGGGCGGGCACCGGCACAGGCACCGACGGCGCAACTTCCGAACGTGGCGCGGCGACGAAAGCCTGCTTCAAAATCAGCAAATAATAATACAAACCGACGGCGCTGAGCGCGATGGCCGCGAGCGTCAGCCAACCGATTGGGCCGGCCACGCCATTGAGCTGCAGTGCCGATGCAAAGACGGCGAACTTGCCGAAGAATCCGGCCAGTGGCGGCACGCCCGCCAACGAAAGCACAAACACGGCGAGGCAGCCTGCTAGCAGCGGCGAACGCCGGTGCAGTCCGGCGAGGTCACTCAGCGCTTGGCAAGAGCCACTGCGCTCGAGCACCGCGATGACCCCGAAGCTGCCCACAGTCGCGAGTCCGTAAGTGGCGACATAATATAACACCGGTCCCGGCCCGGCGTGGCCGGCGGCAATAACGCCGAGCAGCATCGCTCCAGCGTGGGCGATGGCGGAGTAGGCGAGCAGACGGCGCACGTTGCTTTGGGCAAGCGCGCCGAAGTTGCCGACAAGCAGCGAACTTAGCGCGAGCAAAGCCACCATTGGCACCCAGCCGATAACGAAAGGCAGGCGGTTAGCACTGCCAGCCATGTGGCCGAGTCCGACCCAGAAGAGCCGCAGGAACATCGCCATACCTGCAAGCTTTGAGGCCGACGCGATCAGTGCGGCAGACGGCGCAGGTGCGCCTTGGTAGGCGTCCGGTGCCCAAAGGTGGAACGGCGTGGCGGCGGCTTTATAGCCGAAAGCGACGATAATCATACCTAGCGCAATCAACAGCAGCGGCGTGGGTGGTTGATGTGCGATGAGCGCGGCGATGGCGGGCAGATCAATCGTGCCAGTGAGTCCGTAAATCAGACTGAAACCAAAGAGCAAAAATGCCGCCGACATCCCACCGAAGAGAAAGTATTTTAGCGCCGCTTCGGTTGAGGCTGCATCGCGTTTGTTGAAACCGGCAAGCACGTAGAGCGCGAGGCTGGCGAGTTCGAGCGCGAGAAACGCAAGGAGCAGTTGTTGCGCGCCAGCCATGAGCGTGAAGCCCGCCGTGGCGAGTAGTAGAATGGCCACATATTCCGCTGGGTGGCGGCGCGCGGTCGGCCCGTCGATCAGCCCGAGCGTCAAGCCCGCGAGCACCAACACACCTAGGCGAGTAACGAGCGTGAGCACATCTAAAGTGAAAACTTCGGCAAAGACCGGCCCTTGGACGCCGACGACAACCGTGCTGTAGAGAGCTGCGACAATAGCCAGAAGGCCCAGCGCGGAGGCAGCGTTCAGGCGCGACTCGGCGCTGCGATTGCGCCCGGTGGCGAGGTCGAAGCCCAGCACGACGAGTGCCCCGAGCGTGAGGTTGATTTCGGGCAGAAAAGCCCGGGCGAGTTCAGCGTAGTTGAGATTCATGGGGCACCTCCGGTCAGCGCGGCGCGGAACAACGGTGATTCCAGCGCGGGTCGGATCCAATCGAGCAGCGCGTCGGGGTTCAGACCGAGGTAAATGGTGGTGGCGAGCAGGAGCAACGCGCCGGCCTTTTCGGCTGTCGTCAGCGGCGCGTAATCATGGTGCGCTTCGGGTGCTTCCGTCGTGGAGGCATCGCGTCTGGCTTGGCCAAAGAAAGACACTTGCACGGCGCGCAAGGTGAATGCCGCCGCGATGAGCACACCGGACGCTGCGACCACGGCCCAGAGCGGGCGCGTCTGCCAAGTGCCGATGAGGATAGTTAGTTCAGCGGGAAATCCGCTGAAGCCCGGCAGACCCATAGACGCGAGCCCGGCGAGCACAAACGTCCCCGCAGCAAAAGGGAGGAGCTTGTGGAGCGGGAGGGCGCGTAGGTCGGCCAGCTTCCGCGTATGGGTGCGCTCGTAAACCATGCGTCCGACAACTGCGAAGAGCAGCCCGGCAATAATGCCGTGGGAAAACATCTGAAGCACTGCACCGCTGACGGCCACGGGATTGGCCGCCGCAAGTCCGAGCAGCACGAAGCCCATGTGGCTCACGCTGGAATAGCCGATGACAAACTTGAAATCCTCCTGCACCAGCGCGACAAGACCGGCATAAATGATGCCGATGAGCGCGAGCCAGGCAATGGTCGGCGCGAAATACGCCAGTCCGGTCGGGAATGTCGCCATGGCCACGCGCAGGCAGCCGTAAGCGCCAAGCTTCATCACGACTCCCGCCAGAAGCATGGAGGCAGCAGTCGGTGCTGCTACGTGGCCGGTTGGTGCCCACGTGTGAAAGGGGAACATGCCCGCCAACACAGCGAAGCCCGTGAACACGAGCGCGAACATTCCGAGTTGTTCCGCTCGGGTGAAGTGCGCGGCTGCCTGCGCGAGGTCGCTTAGCGCAAAACTCTGCGCGCCACCCACTGCGTAAGCCCAGAGCAGTCCGGCCATCACCAGCGCACTGCCCGCGAAGGAGTAGAGCACCAGCTTCATCGCACCGTATTCGCGGTTGGTCGAACCCCAGTTCGCGATGAGAAAATACTTCGGCACGATGGCGATTTCGTAGAAGACGAAGAACACAAACGCGTCAGCGCTGAGAAACACGCCAAACACGCCGCCGATAAGCGCGAGATAAAGTGCGAAAAACTCCCCCGCACGCTCTTCGATATTCCAGGAGAACAATACGCCGGCGACGGCGGCGAGGCCCGTGAGGACGACCAGCGTCAGGCTGAGACCGTCAGCGGCGAGGTGGTAGCGCACACCGAGTTGCGGGATCCATGGCACATCGACGAGCGTTTGCAGTCCGGCACTCGGTGTGAAATTCAGGCCCGCTCGCATAGCCAGCCCAAGACTGAGCAGCGCAGCCACGAGCGCCGTCCAGCGCGCCACGCGGGCCGAGCGCGAGCCTGCGGCCAGCGCGAGCACGGCACCGGCAAAGGACACATAGATCGTGCAGGGAAGGGCGTTCATGGCAGATTGGTCACCCACGAGGTGACGAGCGGATTGATGAGGCCGGCCAATAGTTGCGGCACCACGCCGAGCAGGAACATCAGCGCGACTAGCGGCACGAGCGTCAGCACCTCGTCGGTGTCGAGATCACGAAAACCGTGGCCCGCACCGTGGGCCGGGCCGTGGAAGACGCGTTGCCAAAACGTGAGCAGAAACATCGCCGTGGTGAGCAGACCGAGGGTCGAGACGGCTGCAGCAGATGGTGCGAGACCGAAGACGCCACGGAAGATGAGAAACTCACCCACGAAACCGTTCAGTCCGGGCAGGCCAAGCGATGAGAACATCGCGACGCCGCACAGCCCTGCGAAAATCGGAGCTGCCGAGCGCACGCCGCCAAAGTCGTCGAGTCCGCGCCGTCCGGCGGCACGTGTTTCCAGAATCCCGATGCAGAAGAACAACGCAGCGGCGGACAGCCCGTGGTTGAACATCTGAAGAATCGCACCGCTCAGGGCGGCGGCGGAGGCTTCGCCGGGTTGACCCGCTAGTGCGACGGCGAACAACGCGAGTAGGCAATAACTCAAGTGATTAATAGAAGAATACGCGACGAGGCGTTTGAGGTCTTTCTGGCGCAGCGCAGCGTAGGCTCCGAGCACCACGCCCGCGACAGCCAGCCAGAGCAGGCAAGGTGCAGCGGCGTGCAGTTCAGCGGGAA
>JACCDO011066094.1_pt1 | contig 14303 bp, 7 predicted proteins | sample 7446101 | NCBI WGS metagenome assembly JACCDO01 (sample SAMN15323440, study PRJNA562643) | freshwater metagenome | isolation source: river surface water | place: USA:Blue River Watershed | collected 2017-08-16
AGGCCTCCTCGAACTTCTTGCCGAAGAGGTGGTGGAGGTCGGGGGTCTCGTTGGCGCGGAAGAGGGTCCAGGTGCCGCGGGCCTCCATGCGCTTCATGAAGAGGTCGGGGATCCAGTTCGCCGTGTTCATGTCGTGGGTGCGGCGGCGATCGTCGCCCGTGTTGCGGCGCAGCTCGAGGAACTCGAAGATGTCGTTGTGCCAAGACTCGAGGTAGGCGCAGCCGGAGCCCTTGCGCTTGCCGCCTTGGTTGACGGCGACGAGCTGGTCGTTATGGAGCTTCAGGAAGGGGATGACGCCTTGGGATTCGCCGTTGGTGCCGCCGATGTAGGCGCCGGTGCCGCGGACGGCGGTCCAGGAGCCGCCGAGGCCGCCGGCCCACTTGGAGAGCTGGGCGTTTTCGGCGATGCCGCGATACATGATGCCTTCGAGGCTGTCGTCGACGTAGTAGAGGTAGCAGGACGAGAGTTGGCTGTGGAGGGTGCCGGAGTTGAAGAGGGTCGGCGTGGAGGAGCAGAAGCGGCGGCTCTTGTAGAGGCCGTAGAGGGAGACGGCCTTGGACTCGCGCTCGGTCTTTTCGTCGAGGAAGAGGCCCATGGAAACGCGCATCCAGAAGAACTGGGGCGTCTCGAGGCGGCGGGCGGGTTTGACCGTTTTGTCGATGATGAGGTAGCGGTCGTAGAGGGTCTGGACGCCAAGGAAGTCGAACTCGAGGTCGGCGGTGGGGTCGAGCTGGGCGGCGAGCGCGTCGAGGTCGTATTCGCGGAGGCGGGGGCTGTAGCGCTTGATGGAGATGCCGTGCTCGATGGCCTTCTTGAAGGCGGCGACGTGGAAGGCCTTCAGCTTGGCGATGCCGTCGCGGACGATGTCCCAGCCGAGCACCTCTTCGTAGATGTAGGTGAGCTGGATGCGGCCGGCGAACTTGGCGAAGTCGGCGTCCTTCTCGATCAGGGTCTTCGAATTGAGGACGATGGTCTGGTCGAGATCCTTCTGGGCGATCTGGTCGTAGATGGAGCGGGTGAGCTCGGACTCGATCTGCTCGGGAGTGAGGCAGAGCTCGAGGCCGATGGAGGCGAAGGCGATGCGGGCACGGAGGTCGGCGCGATCCCAGAAGACGGTGGAGCCGTCGGCTTTTTTGACGACGATCATGGAGGGCTGGGCGGCGGCGTCGGAGGAAGACTCGGACGACACGGCGGTCGCCCCGCCAACGGAAGCATCGGAAGCGCGGGCCTCGTTGCGGGCGGCGCGGTAGAGGATGTAGGCCTCGGCGACCTTGAAGTGGCCGGACTTCATGAGCTCTTCCTGAACCATGTCCTGGACTTCCTCGATGTGGACGAAGGCCTGCTTCGAGGAGAGGACGCGAGCGGTGACGGCCTCGGTGACGATGGCGGCGGAGCGAGAGTCGAGCTGGAGGGAGAGGAAGGCCTTGCGGACGGCGAGCTCGACCTTCTGCGGGATGTAGGGGACGACCTGCTTGTTGCGGCGGATGACGCGGACGGCGGTGGCGGAGGCGCCGCCGGCGGCGAGCTTGCGGCCGCGGTTGAGGAGGAGGCTCTTGGCGACGTCGTAGGCCTTGGCGTCGACGAGGACGCGCTCGATCAACTGATAGAGCTCGTTGAGGGAAAGGCGGACGGGCGAGGTGCGCTGGGCCTCCAGGGCGAGGGAAGACGCGACCTCTTTGACGATGCGGCCGACGAAGGCCTTCGATTCCGGGGTGAAGACGTTGCCCGACTCGCCGCGGGCGAGGTGCACGTTGACGAGGGCCTGGCCGAGGGTGTCGGCGATCTCGCCGAGGTCGAAACGCGTCTCGCCGTGCGGGGCGAGCAAAGTGATCGAGGGCAGAAGCGGCGTGTCGGAGGAGATGCAGTCGCGCCACGCGTAGGCGGGCTTTTGGTCGCGGGGAGTGTGGGTGGCCTTCTTGAGGGCGAGGTCTTGTTGGAGGACAGGATTCATCGTCGGGCGTGATGCGGTGCGCGAGAGGCGCGGAATGTGGCTGCGAGCGTGGGTGGGGTAATCTGACGTTGGGGTATTACGGGCAAAAAGCGGCCCGGCGTCGGAAACGCGGGGCCGCGGAGAAAACTCGTTGCGGGAGGCGTGCCAGAATCGGGGATCGAAAAGCGGATTTACGAAACCCCGACAGGCGCGATCAAAGGTCGTCGTCCTTGACGCCGTCGGTGAGGGCGGAGGCCTTTTGGTATTCGGTGACGCGACCCTCGAAGAAGTTCTGCTCCTTCTTGATGTCCATCATCTCGGCGAGCCAGGGAAGCGGGTTCTTGATCGCGCCGTTGAGGGGGGCGAGACCGCAGCCCTCGAGGCGGCGGTCGGCGATGTAGTCGATGTAGGTGAGGAACTCCTCGACGGCGAGACCGACGGCGTTGACCGGCAGGCAGTCGCGGATGAACTCCTTCTCGAGGGTGACGGCCTCGCGCATGGTGGCGCGGAGCTCCTCCTTGAAGGCGGGGGTCCAGATGTCGGGATTCTCCTCGACGAGGTCCATGAGCAGATTGCGGAAGACCTCGATGTGGTTGGACTCGTCGCGCAGGGTGTAGCGGAACATCTCGCCGATGCCGCGAAACTTGTTCTGGCGATAGAGGGCGAGGATCATGCCGAAGAGGCCGTAGAACTGGGTGCCCTCCATGCACTGGCCGAAGAGGAACATGTTCTTCGCGAGGAGCTGCTTGTTCTCGGTCTTGGAGAGATCGATGTCGCGGCGGAGCGAGCGGGAGTTTTTCACCACGAACTCGTTCTTGCGCACGATGGTCGGGACATCCTCGAACATGGCCTCGGCCTCGTGCGGGTTGATGCCGAGGGAGCTGATCATGTAGAGCAGCGAGTCGGCGTGGATGTTCTCCTCGTGGGCGTGGCGGCCGAGGACGAGCTTGAGCTCGGGGGCGGTGACAAGCTCGCGGGTGACGTGCTGGATGTTGTCTCCGACGATACCCTCGGCGGCAGAGAAGTAGCCGATGCCCATGCGAATGATCCAGCGCTCGGAGTCGGAGACGAGGGTGGTGTCGCGCCACTGCTCGATGTCCTTGCCCATCGGGATGTCCTCGGGCTCCCAGTGGTTGGCCTTCATCTTGCGATAGAGCTCGTAGGCCCACTGATACTTCAGCGGCAGCAGATTGAAATACATGGTCTGCTGGCCGTTGATGACGCGTTTGCCGGCGAAGGCGGCCTCGGCCTTGTCTTGGTCGAGGGTGAAGGTCTTGGAACCGACGGTGAAGGATTTCTGCATGGCGAAGGCGAGGAGACGAAAGGTTGGAAAAGACGAAACGGGAGAACGGCGGGCGCGAAGGAAGGGCGGGCGAGAAGAGGCGAAAAAACGCGCGGCGCGAGGGATGATTTCTGGGCGGTAATACTAAGAAGACTAAGGCGATTTCGGGACTGACAAACCGGCTAAAAGGTCGCGAGCAATCCCGGCTTGTCGCAACTTATTGACGCGCCATTCACCACTAGGGGTTGTGGTGGATGGCGGGAAGAGCCACAAGGGATTGGAACCCGGAACAGGGAGGTCAAATCGTTCCGCTTATTACCCCGAACTTTTTTCGTTCTATTTGGGCTTGCCTCGCGTGGGCGCCTTGCGGGGCGAGGCAAAGCGGCCAAAGGTCCAAAAAAAAGTTGCGCCCGGACGCTCCGCGACAGGGGAAAATCCACCCCAAAACCGGCGAACCGAACCGCGGCCGAAAAGCGCCCCGCCAGCCCTGCCCGTCACCCTCACCCCACCCCAGCCCCGCCCCACCTGCGGACGGTCCTCGGCGGCGAAAACAAAAAGCCCCGCGGCGGAAACCGCGGGGCTTGTAGGAGAAAACTTGATACGGCGCGGCGGGCGCTCGCGCCCCGTCGGGACCGAGGGCGCGGACGCGCGCCTTACTTGCCGATGCCGCAGGCGCGGAAGCCGATCTTCCGGAGCTTGGCGAGGTCGACGATGTTGCGGCCGTCGAAGAGGAAGGCGGGCTTGGGCATGCCGGCGAAAATCTTCTCGTAGTCGAGGGTCTTGAACTCGTCCCACTCGGTCACGATGGCGATGGCGTGCGCGCCGGCGCAGGCTTCGTAGGCGGTCTTGGCGACGGAGAGACGAGGGCTGGCGGCCACGCCCTTCCCGCAGACGTCGGAGAGGATCTCGTCGGCCGGCACCTTCGGGTCGTAGACCACGACGTTGGCGTGCTCGGTGAGCAGGTCTCGGCAGACGTTGATCGCGGCGGATTCGCGCGTGTCGTTGGTGTCCTTCTTGAAGGCGAAACCGAGCACGGCGATGCGCTTGTCCGCGACGGTGTTGAAGAGGCTGCGCACGATGTTCGAGGCGAAGCGGCGCTTCTGCCAGTCGTTGATCTTGATCACGCCCTCCCAGTAGGCGGCGACCTCGGGTAGGCCGAAGTGCTCGCAGAGGTAGACGAGGTTGAGCACGTCCTTCTGGAAGCAGGAACCGCCGAAGCCGACGGAGGCCTTGAGGAACTTGGGCCCGATGCGGCTATCCTTGCCGATGGCGTTGGCCACCTCGTCGACGTCGGCCTCGGTCGCCTCGCAGAGGGCGGAGATGGCGTTGATCGAGCTGATGCGCTGCGCGAGGAAGGCGTTGGCGACCAGCTTGGAGAGCTCGGAGGACCAGAGGTTGGTCGTGATGATGCGATCACGCGGCACCCAGCGGGCGTAGACCGAGACGAGCTTCTCGATCGCGGCCTCTCCGTCGGGCGTGCGCTCGCCGCCGATCAGGACGCGGTCGGGATTCTGCAGGTCGGCGACCGCCGTTCCCTCGGCGAGAAACTCGGGGTTGGAGAGCACCTGGCACTTCGCGGCGCCGGGATGCGCGGCGAGGATCTCCTGGATCGTAGTCGCGGTGCGGACCGGGATGGTGGACTTCTCCACGATGATCTTCGGCGTCGTCGCCACCTCGGCGATGGTGCGCGCCACCGACTCGATGTAACGCAGGTCGGCCGCGCGGCCCGCGCCGACGCCGTAGGTCTTCGTCGGGGTGTTCACCGAGACGAACACGATGTCGGCCTCGGCGATCGCGCCCTTCACGTTGGTGGAGAAAAACAGGTTCCGTCCGCGCGCCGTGCGCACCACCTCGTCGAGCCCGGGCTCGTAGACCGGCAGGATGTCCGAGTTCCACGCCGCGATCCGCCGCTCGTTCAGGTCCACCACCGTCACCTGGATGTCCGGCGCCTTCAGCGCGATCATCGACATGGTGGGGCCTCCGACGTAGCCAGCTCCGATGCAGCAGATTTTCATATGGGAATAAGGCCGCGATGTTCGGGGAAGGCGCGGGCCGAATCCAAGCCGCTTTTTCGTCATAACCCCAGATCCGCGGGCGCGACCGCCGGATTTTTGTCCCGAAGGTCCCGGATTTCGCTTTCGCGCCGCCCCCTCGCTCCGGCAGACCCCGGCGCACAGCCCGGGAACATGTCCGCCCGGGCCCCAAGCCGGCTCAAGCGGCCGGTTCCGGCGCCTCGGCGATCCCGGCCGCTTCTCCGGCGGCGGGATCCACCCCGGCCGGATCCGACGCGGGAGACGGGGATCCCCAGGGATCACGCCCAAGGAGCAACTCGCTCAGCTGCACCGCGCTGAGGAAGGCGTCCTCGTGGAATCCGTAGCGGAAGTAGCTCCCCGCGAAATAGGTCTCGGTGGATCCCCGCGCGGCGGCGTTGAGCGCGGGCAGCTCGGCCTGGGCGGCGCGCGCGGCGAGGTCGAACAGCGGATGCGTGTAGTCGATGCGCTTGATCACCTTGGCCGGGTCGATCCGTTCGGGCCGGTTGATGGTGACAAAATACTGCTCGGCGTCGCCCACGCCCTGCAGGCGGCTCATCCAGTAGTGCGTGGCCGGGACGATGCGACCGATCTCGTCACGAGAAACCTGATACACCCAGCTCGCCCAGGCGCGCCGCTCGCGCGGCATGACGCTTTCGTCGGTGTGCAGCGTGGCGACGTTCGTCTGATATTTGAAGGCGCCGAGCAGGCGCTGCTCGTCGCGCGTCGGATTCATGAGCAGGCGCAGGGCCTGGTCGCCATGCGTCGCGAGGACCACGCGGTCGAAGACATGCGAGGCGCCGTCGGCGGTGAGCACGGTCGCGCCCTTGCCCGGGCCGTGGCGCACGACGCGCGTCACCGCGCAACCCAGCCGGACGCGGTCGGCGAAAGGCGCGACGAGGCGCTTCACGTATTCGCGCGAGCCGCCGTCGACCGTCCACCAGGGATGCTGGGCGTGCAGGCCGAGAAAGCCGTGGTTGTGGAAAAAGCGCAGCAGCGTGGCCGCGGGGAAGGCCATCATCTGCTCGGGCGGCGTGCTCCAGACCGCGCTGCTCATCGGCACGAGGTAGAGATCCCAGAAATCCTTTCCGTAACCGCGGCGACGCACGTAGTCGGCGAGGCTTTCCCGCTCGAGGGCGCCCTCGTTCGCCAAAGCCTCGACCGCCTCCTTGTTGAAGCGGTTCACCGCGAGCAGCATCCGGATGAAGCGCGGGCTGAAGAGATTTTTCCGCTGCGCGAAGAGGTGGTTGAGCGAGGTGCCGCACCACTCCAGGCCGGTGTCGGCGTCCTTCACCGCGAAGCTCATGTCGGTGCGCTTCACCGGCACCTGCAACTCGTCGAAAAGCCGGCAAAGCTGCGGGTAGGTGACGCGGTTGAACACCATGAAGCCCGTGTCGATCGGCCACACACGCCCGGTGCCGGACTCGGTCGCCTCCACGGTGTTGCTGTGCCCGCCGGCGTGGGACTCCGGCCCGAAGCAAGTGATCTCGTCGCCCGCGCGATGCAGGAAGTGGGCGGTGCCGAGGCCGGCGATGCCGGTGCCGATGATCGCGGTGCGCATGGGTCAGGGTGCTTCGTGCGAGAGGTGACGCCGGATGCGCGGCGCGCAACCGAGATCTGTAAAAAACCGGCGACACCCGGCGCCGGGCCGCCTCATCCGCCGCCGGATTGCGCTTTTAGACTTCTTGAGTCCGCTGCCGCCTCGGCTACCAAAGCCGGTTTTAACCTCCCGCCATGTTCCTCGCCCGCGCCCTTCGCCCGCTCCTCGTTATCGGCCTCGGCCTGCTCGCCGCCGGCGCGCCAGGCCTTCGCGCCGCCGCGACCGACGACGCCAAGGCCGCCCTCGCCGACGGCATCACGGAGGTGTCCACGGCCATCCGCGAACGCCCGCCGCAGGACGACCTGATCGCGCTGCTCGACACGCTCATCGACAAGCACTTCGCGTTCGCCACCACCACGCGTCTCGCCGTCGGCCCCGCCTGGCGCGACTTCACCCCGGAACAGCAGGCCAAGGCGATCGCTCTCTTCAGCCGCCTCGTCATCCGCACCTACGCCGACCGCGTCGCCGGCGACGCCAATCCCAAGATCGTCTACGGCCAACCCCTCGAGCTGAAGGCCGGACGTGTCGAGGTGCCCACCAGCACCACCACCGCCGGCCAGACCTACGCCGTCGCCTACCGCCTCGAGCTCGACCGCGAGGCGCAACCCTCCCGCTGGCGCGTCTACGACGTGGTCGCCGAAGGCGTGTCCTTGATTTCCAACTACCGTTCCCAGTTCGACCCCATCGTGAAAAAGTCCGGCGCTCCGGGCCTGCTCGAGACCCTAGAGGCGAAGGTCGCCGAACAAAACGCCGCCCGCGCCTCGGCGAAAAAATAAGCCTCCGCCCCGCCCAGACCGCGCGTCGCCGCGACCCGGCCCAGACCCTGTTTCTCCCCGCACGCTTCGCCATGCCCACCGCATTCCGCCGCCTTTTCCTCGCCACGTCCGCCCTCGCCCTCGGCGCCTCCGCCGCCCTCGCCCAGGGCACCGTCGCCAACCGCGCCATCGACGAGCGCACCGGCGCGGCGGCCGACGATTACGACGACTACGCCCCCGTGCAGGTCTACGACCCGATCGAGGGCTTCAACCGCCGCGTCTTCGCCTTCAACGACTGGACCTACACCCGCGTCTTCACCCCCGCGGTCAAGGCCTACGAGACCGTGGTCCGCCCGCCGGTGAACCAGGCCATCGGCAACTTCTACGACAACGTCCGCTATCCCGTCCGCCTCGTGAACTGCCTCCTCCAGGGCAAGTTCTCCCGCGCCGACCTCGAGACGCGCAAATTCGTGGTCAACACCCTCGGCGGCCTCGGCGGCTTCATCCGCCAGTCCGACAACGTCCCCTCCCTCGCCAAGATCCCGCGCGAAGACCTCGGCCAGACGCTCGGCGCGTGGGGTCTCCCGCACGGGCCCTACGTCGTCGTGCCCGTCTTCGGCGGCTTCAGCGTGCGCGACGGCATCGGCCGCGTCGGCGACACCGTGGCCTCCCCCACCGGATGGGAATACATCGACCTCGGCGGCCATGAATGGGTCGGTGAACTCGAATGGGAATGGCAGGCGGCCATCACCGTCACCGACACCCTGAGCAGCCTCCCCCCCGTGCTCGATCTCTACGGCCAGATGAAGCAGGCCGCCGTCGATCCCTACCTCTCCGTGCGCGACGCCACCCGGCGCTACCGCGACGCCGAGACCGCCCGCTAAGACGGCGCCCACCCCGCGGCCCCGGGGGCATTCCCCGAACCCTCAATCCCGGCCTCGCGCCGGGATTATTTTTTGTCCACGCTCCCGCCCCGCATGCACATCCCCGCCCCCGCCCTTCGCGCGAGCTGCGTCTCGCTTCTTGCCGCCGCGCTCCTCGCCGGCTGCGTCAAACCCGCCGAGCAAAAGGCACCCGAAAACAAGCCCGCCCCCAAGGCCGAGCCTTTCGCGACCGCTCCCGCCGCGCCCAGCCAGCCCCCCTCCGTCGCGGGCATTCCCGCCGCCGCCATCGGCGCCGCCGAACGCGCCAAGATGAAGGTCGAGGTCGCCTCCACCGCCACCGCCGACCAGGGCACGATCTTCCGCCAGGCCCAGGCCCTTTACACGGAGAAGAAATATCCCCAGGCCCTCGCCGCCCTCAACGGCATCCAGCAGGAGTTGCTCACCCCCGATCAGGAAAAGGCCGTCTCCGAGCTCCGCGCCAAGATCGGCGCAGCCATGGGCGGTCGTTGATCCGCCGGCTCGCCCGGGCCCGAGGCGCCTTTCCCGCGCCTCGTCGCCCCGCCGCTTCCCTAAGCCCCGCCGGCCCGACCGGCGGGGCTTCGTTTTTTCAAATAAATTTTTCCGCGCCGCCCGCATCTTTCGCTTCCGCCCGCCCCCGCTTCCGCTCTTCCTTCCGACCTTTGCGATCCCCGCGTCCCGCGCGTCAAAATCCACACCCTTTCCATGTCCGATCTCCCCGCCTCCGCGACTTCCGCCGCCACTCCCGCCCCCGCCACTCCCGCCGGCGAGATCGCGGCTCCCGCCAAGATCCAGCTCAACCCCGAGCACGTCCTCCGCATCGCCCAGGAACTCGGCGGCGCGGTCAAAGTCGCCCAGATCGCCGCCACCGCCCAACTCCTCAAGGAAGGCGCCACCGTCCCCTTCATCGCCCGCTACCGCAAGGAGGTCACCGGCGAGCTCGACGAGGTCCAGATCACCACCATCCGCGACCGCCTCGAGCAACTCGCCGCCCTCGACGAACGCCGCGCCAGCATCCTCGGATCCCTCAAGGAACGCGGCCTCCTCACCGACGCCCTCCGCGGCCAGATCGAGTCCGCCGACACCCTGGCGCGCCTCGAGGATCTCTATCTCCCCTTCCGCCCGAAGAAGCGCACCCGCGCCACCATCGCCAAGGAGAAGGGCCTCGAACCCCTCGCCGAGCTCATCTGGGCCCAGGACGCCGCCACCAGCGCCGACGCGCTCAACGCCGCAGCAGCAGCGTATTCAGGCCGCGAATACCAGCCCGACGACGGCAAGGTCCCGCCCACCCCGCGCCAGAAGATCGCCGACGCCAACGAGGCCTTCGCCGGCGCCCGCGACATCCTCGCCGAACGGATCGCCGACGACGCCGCCTCGCGCGAAAAACTCCGCGTCCTCTACCGCGGCTCCGCCATCGTCTCGTCCAAGGTCCTCCACGGCAAGGACACCTCCGCCGAGGCCGCCAAGTTCAAGGACTACTTCGACTGGACCGAGCCCCTCGCCAAGTGCCCCAGCCACCGCCTACTCGCGATGCGCCGCGCCGAGAAGGAGCTTTTTGTGATGATGCGCATCACGCTCCCCGACGAAACCCTCGCCCTCGCCGAGCTCGAGCGCCTCGTCATCAAGCCCTCCACCACCGCGCCCTCCTCGCCCGCCTGCGCCGCCCAGCTCCGCCTCGTCGTGGCCGACGCCTTCAAGCGCCTCCTCGCCCCCGCGATGGAGACCGAGATGCGCCTCGAATCGAAGAAGGTCGCCGACACCGCCGCGATCAAGGTCTTCGCCGACAACGTCCGCGAGCTCCTCCTCGCCTCCCCGCTCGGCCGCAAAAACGTCATGGCCATCGACCCCGGCTTCCGCACCGGTTGCAAAACCGTGCTCCTCGATCGCCAAGGCAAGCTCCTTCACAACGACGTCATCTACCCCGAGATGCGCGCCGCCGAGGCGAAGGACAAGATCCTCGGCTTCGCCGCCCGCTTCGAGATCGAGGCCATCGCCATCGGCAACGGCACCGCCGGCCGCGAGACCGAGGCCTTCGTCCGCGCCTGCGGCCTGCCCTCCTCCATCACCATCGTGATGGTCAACGAATCCGGCGCCTCCATCTACTCCGCCTCCGAGGTCGCCCGCGAAGAGTTCCCCGACCACGACATCACCGTGCGCGGCGCCGTCTCCATCGGCCGCCGCCTCATGGACCCGCTCGCCGAGCTCGTTAAACTCGATCCGAAGTCCATCGGCGTCGGCCAATACCAGCACGACGTCGACCAAAACGGCCTCAAGCGCTCCCTCGACGACACGGTCGTCTCCTGCGTGAACGGCGTCGGCGTCGAGCTCAACACCGCCTCCAAGCAACTCCTCTCCTACGTCTCCGGCCTCAACACCCGCACCGCCGCCGCCATCGTCTCGCGCCGCAACGAAAAGGGCCCCTTCGCCTCCCGCGCCGAGCTCCTCGAGGTCTCCGGCCTCGGCCCCAAGGCCTACGAACAGGCCGCCGGCTTCCTCCGCATCCGCGAGTCCCAACACCCGCTGGACCGCTCCGCCGTCCACCCCGAGCGCTACCCGCTCGTCGAAAAAATGGCCGCCGACCTCGGCTGCACCGTCGCCGACCTCCTCGCCGACGGAAAGCTCCGCGCGAAGATCAAACTCGAGGCCTACGTCACCGACACCGTCGGCCTGCCCACGCTCAAGGACATCTTGGCCGAGCTCGCCAAACCCGGCCGCGACCCGCGCGCCCAGTTCGAGGCCTTCTCCTTCGACAACTCCGTCAACAAACCCGAGGACTTGAAGATCGGCATGAAGCTCCCCGGCATCGTGACCAACGTCACCGCCTTCGGCGCCTTCGTGGACATCGGCGTGCACCAGGACGGACTCGTCCACGTTTCCCAGCTCGCCGACACCTTCGTCAAAGACCCGGCCGAAGTGGTGAAGCCCGGCCAAAAAGTCCGCGTCACCGTGACCGACGTCGACCTGCCGCGCCAGCGCATCGCCCTTTCGATGAAAGCCGCCCCGCAACTCGGCGCGAAGAGCGGCGGCGCCACCGGCCCCGGCCAGCGCCCCGGCGGCGGAGGCGGCGGCCCGCGCAACTTCAGTAGCGGTCCCGCCAAGCCCGCCGCCCCCCAGTCGCTCAACAACGACTGGTTCAGCGCCGCGCTGAACAAGAAGAGGTAGCCAACCAGCTCGCAGCATCCGGCCCATGCGCCGGCACGCCGGGAGGGATTACGCATCCACCTTGCAAATCAAAGGGAAATGGACGGGATTTAAACTCGTCTCTTTTCCCGATGCGCTTTCACCCTGTCCGTTTTCTCGTCGGCCTTGGCGTGCTGATCATGCTGCGCATTTGCGCACAGGCGGCCATTCCAGCCATTTCCGCCGGCAGTTTACACAGTCTTTTTCTCAGGGCCGACGGTTCCGTCTGGGCTGCAGGATACAACGACTCCGGTCAGCTCGGCTACGACGGCCCTTGGCGCCGCACTCCAGTCCAAGTCATGAGCGATGTCGCCGCCATTTCAGCCGGCCGCTCTCACAGCTTGTTTCTTAAGACGGACGGCTCCGCCTGGGGTTCGGGAATGGGCGATTACGGTCGGCCTACGACGCCTTATACCTCGCCTTATACCCCGATCCAAGTGATGACCGGCGTCACCGCCATCTCCGCCGGCGACAATCACAGCCTTTTTCTCAAAACCGACGGCTCCGTCTGGGCCTCCGGCAGCAACCGTTACGGTCAATTAGGCAATGGCACCACCACCGAGCTCGTGGCCGCCCCGATTCAGGTCATGACCGGCGTCGCCGCCATCTCTGCCGGATACACTCATAGCCTCTTTCTCAAGACCGACGGCTCCGTTTGGGCCGCGGGCGACAACGCTTACGGCCAGCTCAGCGACGGCACCGTCGTCAACCGCACCACCCCGATCCAAATCATGACCGGCGTCGCCGCTATTTCCACCTACGGCATCAACAACCTCTTTCTCAAAACCGACGGCTCGGTCTGGGCCTCCGGCGGCAACTATTCCGGCCAGCTTGGCGACGGCTCCACCACCTTGCGCCGCACGCCGGTCAAAGTCATGACCGGCGTCGCCGCCATCTCCGCCGGCAGCAGTCACAGCCTGTTTCTCAAACCCGATGGATCCGTCTGGGCCTCGGGAAGCAACTCTCTCGGTCAACTCGGCGACGGCTCCATCACCAACCGCCTCACTCCAGTCCAGGTCATGACCGACGTCGCCGCCATCTCCGCAGGCGGAACACACAGCCTGTTCATCAAGAACGACGGCGCCGTCTGGGCTGCGGGCGGCAACGAATACGGTCAGCTCGGCGACGGGTCCCCCACCGCACGCCTCACACCAAGCCAAGTCATGACCGGACTCGCCGCGATCTCGGCCGGGGGAGGGCACAGTCTGTTTCTTAAGACGGACGGGTCCGTCTGGGCTTCGGGCGACAACCAATACGGCCAGCTCGGCGACGGCTCCACCTCCACGCGTTATACACCCGTCCAGGTTATGACCGGCGTCGCCGCGATCTACGCCGGCTACGCTCACAGCCTCTTTCTCAAAATCGACGGTTCCGTCTGGGCTTCGGGAAGCAACTCCATCGGTCAACTCGGCGACGGCTCCACCACCAACCGCCTCACTCCAGTCCAGGTCATGACCGACGTCGCCGCCATCTCCGCCGGCGGAGATTTCAGCCTATTTCTCAAGACCGACGGTTCCGTCTTGGCTGCGGGAAGCAACTCTTCCGGCCAATTCGGCGACGGCACCTTTGTCGATCGCACCACTCCAGTCAAAGTCATGGCTGACGTCGTCTCCATTTCCGGCGGCCACGGACGCAGCTTCTTTATCAAGACCGACGGCTCCGTCTGGGCTGCGGGCTCAAATTTTTTCGGCGAGCTCGGCAACGGTGGAGGGGGCTTTTATGATAGAGCTGTCCCGACCCCGGTCCAGATCATGACCGGGGTAGCCGCCGTGTCCACAGGCACCACGCACACCTTGTTTCTCAAGACCGACGGCTCCGTCTGGGCTGTCGGAAGCAACGCTGCCGGCCAGCTCGGCGATGGCTCCTATAGCAACTTCACAACCCCGATTCAAATCAGGACCGGCGTCGCCGCCATCTCCGCCGGTGACAATCACAGTCTCTTTCTCAAGACTGATGGCTCCGTCGACGCAGCAGGAAGCAACAGTTACGGCCAGCTCGGTAAATTAACTTACGGTGGCGCTTATGGTGGTCCCCCAGTGCAGACCGGAGTCATGACCGACGTCGCCGCCATTTCCGCCGGTGCCAATCACAGTCTCTTTCTCAAGCCCGACGGTTCCGTCTGGGCCGCGGGCGACAACCAATACGGTCAGCTCGGCGACGGCCGCAATTACTGGAGTCCTATCCAAACCCTCCTGCAGCTCTTCACGCCGCAGACCATCGACTTCCCATCCCTGCCGAACCTCACCTATTCCGGCGCGCCGCTCACCTTCACGCCGACGGCGACCGCTTCATCTGAGCTCCCGGTGGAATTCTCGATCACCGAGGGATCGTCCATCGCCACGCGAGACGCGCTGAGCGGCCTTGTCACCATAACCGGTGCCGGAACCATCACGATCCGCGCCACCCAGCCGGGCGACACCACCTATGGGCCCGCCACGGCCACACGCACGTTCACGGTGGCAAAAGCGACCCAGACGATCGCCTTCGAAGCCCTGGCCGATCAGAGCATCTCGGCGCCCGCCTTCGAACTCTCCGCCACCGCCAGCACGGGCCTGCCCGTTTCGTTCTCCGTGGCCGGTCCCGCGAGGCTCGGAGCGGACGGCAAGACCCTGTCCCTCACCGGC
>JACCDO010405701.1_pt1 | contig 14302 bp, 8 predicted proteins | sample 7446101 | NCBI WGS metagenome assembly JACCDO01 (sample SAMN15323440, study PRJNA562643) | freshwater metagenome | isolation source: river surface water | place: USA:Blue River Watershed | collected 2017-08-16
AAAATTATTATATTTTATAAGTCATGGATTTAAATGTATTTATTTATTACATAAATTATATGATAATTAAATTCAATGTAGACTTGTACTGGTGTCCATAAATTATAGGAGAAATAATTTTAATTTTAAAGTTCTAAAGTTCTAGGTATATATTATACTCACCGGTACCATAAATTCTCCTACCTTGGTACTTTAACTGAAGGAGTGATAGGACCTATCATCAGATAGGTTAGCTTCTTAAGTTCTTCCTGGTACATTGCTACTATTTCTAGCATACTTGCACTGATAATTCGATTGTTTTATTGTATTGCCTACGGTACAAATAATTGTCAATACTACGATATTATTAAATGGGTTGCTCTTCATCACAACTTAATAATAATGCACCAGCTGTTGTAAAAATAGGAATACCCCAACCAACTGCAGGTTATCTTCATAAGCAAGGACAAAGTTTTCCGAAATCATGGAAAAAAAGATTTTTTGTACTAAAAGAAGGTACTTTAGTTTACTATAAACGTGAAACATTTGTGCATAGTAATGTTGGCGAAGATAAACTCGATGCACTATTATTAAAAAACTTTACAGTTGAAGATTTAGAAAATAATCAAATTCTATTACAGGTTATTTCATGCATACCAATATATTGATTAATAATAATGTTTACTTACTTATTATATTTTGGTTATTATCAGGCGTCAGATAATGGTAGAAAACTTCTACTTGAAACATTGGATCCTATGCACAAGCCTCAATGGTAAATTTTATGCACATATAATTGATTTTGCCTTTACTCACCGCTTTTTTTTTAAGGGTTGCTGCATTTAAAGAACATATTGCTTACTTAAGTGCAATTGATACTTAACAAAGCGGGAAAAACGAAAAAAGCGTGTAATCAGCTTGTAATATTCCATCCGCACAGCAAATGGAACATTAGTACAATTAATGTATAAACTTTTTTTTTAAAAAATCGGAGATTTAATTAAAATTAATTATGTGAAGTTAATCTTTAACGCTCTAATTTAGGCATTAACTCACCTAACTCTATTGTTGATATTCTATAATCACTTATTACTCGGACATCTGCCATGGTAAAATTCATTTTTAAAAAGGTTCCATAATTAGGTATGCCACGTTTTTTACCATTATTAACAACAAAAATTTCTTTCCCATTTTGACCTTGTATCAATGTACCCTCCCATTCAGATAATTCAATATTTGATACACTTTTTTCAGGTAAATATACTGATAATAAATGCATATCCTTGTTATTTTGCATATTCATATAATGTTTTGGGTCATCTTTGACTTTAATACTAATAGCTTTAAATTTACCTCCATAATCTTTAAAATCCGTTCTTGCAAGCTTATAAGATGTCTCAGGATTAGCTAATACAACCTCTCTTGCTGATGCTGTCATTAATGATGGACCAGTTGCACACATAACTGCTGCCCATTTATAAGCGAAGTTTAAATTTCGTAGTACTGGATCATTAATGTACTGATGATATATTACTTAATATAATATAAATAGTAAAAAATGTAGTAAATTAATGTAAATATAGTAATTTTACCTTCAACTAAATTTTCGATAGTTCTTGTGATGATTGGATGCCTAGGAGCAGATATTATTGCCCAATTTAGTAAAATTTTTCCATAAAACACATTTAAATTTCTAGCCGTGTTATTTTTTTCGTAAACGTAAACATCTGATAGATGATATTTAGGAATGTAACATCGATCGCCATTGAATCCATTTTGTTCATATGATACGATTAGACTATCTAACGGTTCAATAACTTTATCTAATGGAACTTTCATATCACTATCGTCATCAATATATGCTCCACCATACGTCCATAATACAGCATAGCGCCAAATATCAGCTTTTGCGGCACCAACTTGATGTGAAAGTATGTGATACGCCCATAATAAACTTGTATTAGCAAATGTTTCATTCATGAATAAATCTTTCTCATAATTACCTTCTACGTGTACAAACCAATTGGGATTACGTTCAAACAAACCAGGCATTTGAACATTTAATTCTTCACTGCGATTACGTACTGCAATCCATAAATGTCGCGGAACTAATTTATCGTGAGTTAAAGATATATTAGTAGTTTCATATGATCGACTTATATATTCTTTTGATGGTGCATTAAGAGGAAATATTGGCAATTTCCAATCATTAATAAGATCCACTTCCCGCATTCTATTCCTATTATGAAATTTTTTTTCATCTACATTTGAATTCGATGATTTAATACCTAAATTTGTAGACTCAAGAGGTTTATTTAGTGTAGGAATTAATGGTTCTGTCTCCAATGCATTAATAAGCGCTGTCCATGGCCTAAATTGTTTAAAGTCTTTAATAATTTCCGAATCTGTTATCCAATTCCACTGAGGTAATGTAATATTTGCAGCGGTGTTAATATCCCAGGAATTAGCAATTAATGGAGTTAGTGGGAAATATATTTTACCTTTATTATTAGCTAAAGCAGGCCATAAACAAAATGTACTTGCTGAGCATATAGTTGTCGGTGAATATGCTAGCCTAGCATAATCTAAAAATTGATCACCTCCTCTTTTAATAGCTATAATACTTGATGGAAAATGTTTTTTTAAATTATCTAATAACGATTGTAATATAATTCCACATCGAGAAGAATATGGACTTGTTATTTGTCTCGATGGGCTATCAGCTAAAACGTATATGTAATTTTTGATACTACTATTTTTGATAATGTTTATCATTGAATAAAAAGGTAACAATCCATATCTTGTTTTACCAAATCCTATATTGTCACCACAGCGATATTGAATTGCAATATCAGGGATTAATGGTAACTTACTACTATTATTATTCTCAGGTTTATATAAGTAATCAGTTGTACTATTTATTAATGTTCCACCAGATGTATCTGCAACTTTTAAATAAGCATTAATTGCTTTCCTCACATACTCACCTATAATTTCTGTTTGATGCAACCAAGGAGCATTATTATTTTCCCAGCAATATTGTGTACAAATACAATTATCTCTTACTTTATTTCTTATTTTATCTCCGTTTTCATGATTCGGATTTAATATAATATCGGGTAAATTATTGAAAAATTCAAATTGATTTTTTCCAACTGTTACTAATGATTCGTATTCCTTGATTTCAAAGTTTTTTTTAATACTTATAAAATGCGCTCCTGACATAGCTGCACATGCTATTTCATTAAAAAAATAACCTAATGTATTACCTAATTGAAATAATCGAAGACACATAGGATACACTAAAACATTCATATCATCTTTTGTAACTGATGATATGACTTCTGTCCATTTATTTTTAAAATATTCATCTCTAGTTGCACTATATGAATCAGAAAAACAATCTACAGCATAATTTTGATTAATTTTGTTTTGTATTTCAATTAAATTTGTAATATTATTAACTTGCAATGATTTAACCAAGATGCAAAGAATTAAATAAAAGCTAAAATAATTGAATTTTAACATTTTTCTGAATGAATAATCACTGATTACTACCAATATTCATAAATAAATTTATTTCTCTCGATTTTCTCCTTTCTTTTTTAGAGTGGTGTGGAAACGTGAAAGGAAGAAGAGTCGAGAGAAATGTCATCAGAATTATTCACTACAATATGAAACAATAAATTATAACGTTTTTTGTCTTACTCGCTAAGTATTATTATATTGCTATTATTTGTTATTTCTATACTTTATCTCCTTTGAGGTTTTTTCATACTTGATGATGATGATGATGATGATGATGATGATGATGGACGTGATGATGATGATGATCCGCGTCCTGATCCTGGGCGTGGTCGTCGAGGTAAATCTGGAGCAGAGTTAAATCCAGGTATACCTTTTAACCCCATTTTTCCTAATGTTCTTGTCGGTAATGGTGGAATTTTCGATAATCCTAAAGATGTGGCATATTCTTGTGATGCTTTCAACAAGTCACTACCATCCCATTTTAACTTTTTGCAATATGAATTGTAATGACCTAACCAACTAGCCCATGCAGAATTTGCATCATCTAACATTAAATTTTGACTTGATTCTAATTTGTTCATAATTATATTATCTTGTACTAAATTAATTTGTTTCTTGGCTGTTTCGTTATCAATATGAACAAGTGGAATATCGGCCAAATCTTTTGTCAATGACTGTACTTCATATGGTGCTAATATGGTAATACCTTTTCCTTCTTTACCAGCTCTAGCTGTTCGACCTAATCTATGAATATAACTATCCCTTGATGTTATTCCTACTTGTATTACACTAGTAACATCAGGATAATCTAATCCTCTTGCGGTAACATCAGATGAAAACATAATACCATTTTTTGCATTACGAAATTTACCAGAAGTGTTGGTGCGATATGATTGTGATTTACCTGAATGCATTTCAAAAACATTAATACCAAGACTTTGGAATAATCTAGACATATATGATGTTTGTTTTGCTGTTGGAAAAAATACCATAATTTTATAATTTTTAATATTGTTAATATTGTGTAACAATATTGCTAATAACTGAGGTATATGCTGTTTTACTGGAATAGAATAAATTTCTTGTGTTACGTGAGAGTGAGTTTGTTCACCTTCTTCACCAACTGTATCAATGCTAATATATCCTGGTTGTAATGATTTAGTCGCAACTTCACGAATTTCTTTATTAAAAGTAGCAGAAAATAATAATGTTTGTCTATTTGTAGCATCTTGAAAATATGATGTAATCTTTTTAACTGCGACATCAAATCCCATATCTAACATACGATCAGCTTCATCTAATATAAATACTTTAGTTCCTTTAATCATGCTTTTTAATTGTGGTGTTGTCTCTAAATGATCCATCATTCTTCCAGGTGTAGCAACAATAATATCAACACCCTCACGTTTTGTTAATATTTTACGATCTGTCTCTACATTTGTACCACCAACTAAAGTAACAACATTCATATTTTCTTGATATTTTAATAATATTTTTGCTTCTGAAGCAATTTGTAATGCCAATTCCCTTGTTGGACTTAAAATAACTACCATTGGTTTTTTATCAACATTTTTTCCAAAAGTACCTTGATCACTACCTCTTTCAATTGAACGAGATATCTTAGTATATTTTATTTTTTCTTTTAATAATGCTTCTATTGCTGGAATTAAAAAACCTATCGTTTTCCCTGTACCAGTCTTAGCTTTAACCATTGCATCTTTACCAGTTAAAATTGGTGGTATACATTCAGATTGTACAATTGTCATATTTGAATATTTAAAATGGGTTGCAATTGCTTTTAAAGTTTTTGCTGAAATATCTAAACTTGAAAACAAATTATTGCTTATATGACTATTTTCAGATACTTCACTATTACTACGTGGTTCTAAAATAATTGCATTCTCATTTTTTTCATAACTTATTTCTTGTACTTCATCAATTACTTTCTTTTTATCGATTACAGCTGGTTCAACTTCAATATTAACTTTCTTTTTATCTAAAACTTTTCGCAGTAAAGATTTTTTATAATGCAATAATGACGATTTACTTTTAACTTGAGGCTGAAGCGATGAAATTTTAGTTTCTGCTGTTTTATCGCCTAAAGTACGAACAAAACGTGATACTACTAAACGTTCCACTGGCTTTGACAGCCTAAAAGATGTCACCGCCAAGGAAAAAATAGTCAACATTAAAATTAGCAATATTTTCATCGTCAAGTTAGAATCCTCTCATTTTCCTTCGGCGAAAAAAAGACGTACGTAAAGATATCCACACCCAAACTATAGAGGCAGAAAAGAGAAGAGAGAGAAGAGAGAGAGAGAGAGAGAGAGAGATAGAGTACTAAAAAATTTCACTTGATTTACAAATTGAATAAAAATAAATAGTTTTATTAAAATTACTATGGTAAAATATTTATTTTTTCTCTTTTTCAATTTCAACTTCTTTCCATGTTATAGTAGAATAAGATGCCAATTTATCGAATACTTTCTTTTTGAGTAATATATTCTCGATTTCATCACGTGCATTTCGTTCATCAGGTGGTGCTTCACCACGTTGTTTAGCCTGAACACATATCATATCATATTGTTCTTTAATTTCATCAGGGCTGACACTAATATTTTCTTTTTCTGCTAAATCTCTAAATATCATACCCAATTTTACAACTTTTTCTACATTAGGACGTGATATTTCTTTATACTTATTATAATTTTCAGGTGTTGTCATTTCAACTAATTGTTCCTCAGTACTACCTTGTTCTTTAAATTCCATTAGCATATTTTGAAATCTTTGTTGTGTATTTTCTTCCATTAATGAATCTGGTATACGACTTATAGTTGTTATACTAACTAAAGCATTAGCTAATGCTTCATTTCTCGCATTTTCGGTTGTACTTTGACTTTCGCCTTCAATTGCAGCACGAACTTCTTTATCCATTTCCACTAGAGTTAAACCATCTCTAACTCTAGCAGCTAATTCTTCATTCCATTCAGGCAATGTTTTAGTTTTAACAGCTATTACATCTACGTCAAATACGGCTTCCTTTCCAGATAATGCAGCCCCTGGACCTGAAGGACGTGTAGGAAATTTAACATTAATATTACGTTTATCACCAACTAATGCACCAGTAAGTCCTTCAACAAAACCTTCCATAAATTTACCTTTTTCTAATATCACATCAACATTATCACCACTAGCAATAGCTGGTAATGGACTACCTTTACTACCATCACTTTTTTTTTCATATCCTTTCATATTAATAGTTACAACATCACCGATATTTGCACTATAACCCATAGGCGTTGGTGTTAATATTTTATATCGTTCTTGTATCGATTTTTTAACTTGTTCATATTTATCAATATCAAATGTTCCTTTAGTTGCAGTAACTGCTAATCCTTTATATCCATTTGGACCATTATATGTGAATTCAGGCCATAAATCACATTCTACTGTTAATGTATGAGGTTTACCTGCTTCAAATGAATCTTCGTTAAATTGCATGATTCTACCACGACCGACGAACATTAAACCTGTTTTTTCACATTGATCTTGAATATCACCACCAAGTAATGTGCCACAAAATAATTTTACTTTATCTTCACCAAATATTTCATATAAATACATTGGTGGTAATTTAGCACCTGGACGAAAACCAGGTACTTTATATCCTCTTGATTTAACCTCATTATTAAATAGTTCACATGCTTGATTAAATGCTTTTGAAGTAGCATCGCCATCTAATGTAATTTTTAATGTTGCAATACCTGAATTTTTATCATTATTTAGTATTGTTGGCTCATTATCGACACTTTTACTACTCATTAAAGTAGTAAAATGACTAATACCATAATGATATCGGTGCTTTATTTCACTACTTGAAGATTTTAGAGAATTCTTGTAATAATTATTTGCTCTTACTATATTATATGATTTTAAACCATAGCTAAATGAAACCTGACATGCAAATAAAATGCTTATTACTAGCTGTAAAAATAGCATTTTAATTCTATTGCTAGAAAAGGTTATGGAATTTTTTTTCTTGGTCCACAATGATCTCGTGATTACGTACTTTTTTTTCAGGAAAAACAGGCCTATAAAGTTAAATTACTTTTAGTTGTAAATATCGATAATTATTAAATTGCTAATCATAACTAGAGAGAATTAAATTGATTGTCTTCGTTTTGTACTGAAATTTTTGAAATTATTAAGATTCAATAGAGAATATTTCATCCAAGAAAATAAGCACGATGATTCACGTACAAGGATAATGTGTTTAGATTCTTCTTAAACAAAACGAAAGAACATTTTGGAGAGAGGCCCTTTTGGCGTTTTCCAACAATTGGAATCCAATGGATCTCTGCTCAGATCAAAGAAAACTCTAAGGAACCACGAAGGAAAGGAAATCCTAAGGTAAGCGCTTCCTAGTACCAGTTATTTCGAAATGACATCAATTGCTCCCAATCTTAAATCAAACACTTACGTCGTATATATCTTTTCTATAGTTGTATCATTGTCTTTAGCGATTTTAATAGGATTATATAAATAATGGGACGTAAATCTAAATTTGCACACCTAAAACCATATATTACATCAATCATTCATAATCATAGTGGTAACATCACATCAACAAATATTTATCTTACATTATGCCATGAATATCCTGAAATTATGTTAGCAATTGAATATGAGTCAGAATCAAGTAAAAAATTGGCATTTCAAATGTATTTATCACAAACTTATGCTCGACAGAAAGATTCATTGAAGTATAACCTTCTAAGCAATAGTAATAAATCAAATGGCAGAGAAGGTATTGAATTTAATCATATTGAATTGGCTAATGATCAAATTTAATTTTAATTTATGTCTCTACTGTTATATATATATTATGAAATAATTGTGTTTTAATTAAATGTTGAGATTTTATTCTTACATTATCTACAAGATCTATTTCTTTAATTTGACTATTGATGGATCAATACTGATGGCATCAACAGTTGCTGCAATGGAATAAATACTAAGAATTTTAAATGATTTGGTACTAGTTTCATATTTTAAATAATTTTGAATTTGTTTCGTATCAATACATTTTGGCCCTTTACCAACAAGTTTTAATATTTTCCCAGTATATGGGCATACCTCGTATAAACCTTTGTACGATAAACACTTACTATGATGAAATAATATTAGAAATTGAGTGGTATGTAACACACCATTATTACTGTTATTATTCGCCTTCAAATCTAATATAGATAATGTGTAATTGCGCTGTTCATCAAAATGGGTACCAGCTAAGCATACACTATTTAATGCATTTTTTATGGATAAATAATTAGAATGCGTTGAAGCATTTTTAATATTATTACGATTACTAAAATTATGAACAGGTCCGTTAGTATTATTCATAAATTTACTGTCATTTACTGGCTTTAATTTTAATACAGGTGGTGTATTATTAATATTCCAACTAGTTGAAGGTGGTAGACTGGCATCGTTTCTAGACTCATGGACTGAGAAATCTTTTGGAGGAGGTGGCAATTGATTAGAATCAATTTTAATAGTATCGATATCTTTACCATTGATTTCATGATTTGTATTCATGGAAATACTTGAAATTTGATTTGTCGTACTATTATTATTATGTAAATTATTATCCTGTTTAGTTTTAGTAAAAATGGAAGCAAGGATTTGTAATGCTTGTTCTTTTCGCTTTCTGATAATATTATTCACTTTAATTTTATTATTCTTTTCAATAACTTCACGTGATGATAACAATTCTAAACGAATATCATCATATATACTTTCATTTTTATGATTCGCAACAGTTTTTATGTCAGCGGAATAATTTAATGAATTATTACTTTGATACTCTGTAATACTATTTAATTGATCATCTAAACCTGATATTGGTATATTTTCTTGCGAATTTGTCATGATGTTACCATTTTTATTCCATCGAATCGGCGAATTATTACTACTGGTTGTGCTGTATCTACTTGGTCTACTCATGGCACTATCGCGTGTATATACACTTTGACTATCAGTTAAAAATGGATTATCATAACTAAAACGAACTTCATTATAACGCGCATTATAATCATCATATTGATTATCGTCCCAAGCTTTATTTAATCTAGTTGGGCTATCGCAATCATAGCTATCACTGGATATATCATCATTTTTATCACATGAATTATCAATTGTAAACTTATTAGAAGTATTATTATCTTGAAATATTGTTGGACTGTTAATACTACTATTATCATATAACTTATTATCATGGCTATTGTACGACTGATTAGATTTATTCATGTATTCATTATCATCATGATGATGATTATGAATATTATTAGAAAAATTATTGGCATTAGGTAATGAATTATTAATAATATGGTCATTACTTTTTCTACTTGGACTGTCACGACTACTGTACAGTTGTGTTGCACTAAATAATCTCGCTTCTTTTGAAACTTTCACACTTCCATCTGAGTTAAATGATATGTTACTATTACTTCGATTAGGACTATTATGAAGATTGTTAGCACTGTTATAACTTGTTCTTAATGGAGATGTAATATGAATTGTTTTGCTATTTCGATGGTCTTGTGTACTTGAATTATCACTAATATTTACACTCTCATATATTTCTTGATTGTCAAGTTTATCTAGGATACTATTTTTAATTGCACTATACGCTCGTGATACATACGCATGTAAATCTTCATCGCTTTCCAAACTTTGTAATAATTTGGAATACACAGAGTCCCGTAATTTCAATGATTCACGAATAGAATTATTGTGCACATTTGAATCATCGCCAGATTTCCTTATTGGACTATTTGTATAATTAGGTCTTGATGCTGCACCTGTTATATCATCAGTGACTATATTACTGATGTCTAATTCATTACAATTATAATCTCGTGATAGTTGCAATCCCTCTACCCCACTACTACGAATATTATACTCATCAATGTGATTTAGTGAACTTAATCTACTAGTTGACAGGGATGATATTTTTTCTGTTTGAATATTATCTCGATGAACACGTGATGGACTACCACTTGGTTTGATAAATTTCTTAGAATTATAATTCAAATCATCTTCATTTAAAAATGAAATATTAAGATTATTACTTGAATTCATGGTTTTTGTGTTATTACGTTGACTTACTGCAATCGTTTTTTTTGGTGATATTATTTCTAATTCATTTACACTTGGATTACCTATATCTTGATGTATCATTGATTCTAATTTTGTAGAGTATTCTCTTAGCGAATTAATATTTATTTCTTTTTCTTCTTTACGAATATTATTTATGACATTACTAAGTACTGCTAACTTACTACCAATTAAACTACCGGATTGTGCTACTGGTATACTAGGAAATGTATTCTTATTTGTAATAATACTTATAACAATTTCGGTATTAACAATTAATTGACTGGAATCCATTATAATAATTGAACTTAACCAATCTATTAAACCGTCAATTATTTCAGATATAGCTATATTAGATAAATATGTCAATGTATTATTACAATTGAACAAACCATATAAAGATGTATTTCTACTACCATCAACATATATAACAGCGTAATTACTATTAACTTTTAACATAACATAATAAGGAAATGTACTATAACTAATAGCATATAAATTATTCATAGTATTTACTAATGAAGATATTAATTCTTCATTAGAGCTACGGCATATTTCAATATTTTTTCCACACACTTCAAGTATACTATTATACTCATAAAAATATCCAAATAAATAATTTAACTTATGTATAAACGTTTCACCAAGTATATTTAAATATTTGTAAGATAAACCTTTCTCTAGTAATTCAAATAAACTATCATTATTATCAATATTATTGTGAAGTAAGACATCAGATCGAGCTATAAATTCTAAACATGTTACAATACGTTCAGCATCATTGCATTCACCAGTGAAAAAATCTTCCAAAACTAACTTATGCTTTGGAGACTGCATAGTTAACCGAATGTTAATTATTAATAAAATTTAAAAAAAAATATTTTGGTGTGAGGTCAATCATTGTAGGACTTCTTCGTAATTTCCTTTGTAAAACGGGTAATAATACCTAATTCGATTAAGGTATAAGATATATAAGGTATAAGATATATAATCAAAAATTTTGGTTTGTTGTGAATATTTACTATTATTTACAATACGTACAATTTTAATTCAAAAACCTAAGGAACATTATTAAAAAACTTTTGTCTATAAACTGATCTTTTCGATTTCTTTTTATTTGTATTACCATCAATTTTATAACCATCTTCATTAATATCAATATTTATTAATGGTTGAGTATTAATTGGTTTAATAACCAATTTTTCTTTGGGTACTTTATCTGTAACTTTATGAGGATCTATAAAAAAGTTTTTAAATGTGTATACACCTGTTCTTTCCTGTACAGTATTATAAAATTCATTATGATGTTTCTCATCAGTTATTAATTCTGCAACTTTATTAGAATTTTTTGATGAATAATTTAAATCATTAGAATTTGTTGTAATATTACTTATTGCGGTTTGAAAACTAGCTTTTGTATTATTAACATTAATACTTGCTATTGCTGCATCAACTGCCATACTTATATTTGCCTTTTTCCATAATGGAGATTGAGCTGTATTTTTATATATTTCATTAACCATTTCTTTATTCGGTTTCATAATAGGAGATGATGGCAATGATACAGGTGGTGATGGTGATGTCATTGGTCTTCTTACTGAAGCAGATGTATCAACTTGTATAATTGTAAGTTCTCTAGGTAATTTTACTGGTTTATCAATACGTCCAGATAATTGCACTACTTCAATAGTCGATCTAGATTTTGAATGTCTATTTTTTTCCTTAGGTGACATTGTGTTAAATAATTCTTCCTTCGTTTTAATACTACCACCAATTCTAGATGCATTAGATATTGGCGAATGTAATGATGCTAAACAATCTGCTTGTGATCCTGGTGCAGTTTTGATTCTTGTTATTACAGGACTAGCACCATAAGGGCGTAGTGGTATAGTTTCACCTGGTGTATGTACTTCATGTCCTCTACTATAATTATGTCTATGTGATCTTATAATAGAACTAGCAATATAATCCTCAACTGTTAAAGGTTCATATTTCTTTAATATACTTTTATTTGCTTCATCTCGTCTCACTTTCATAAAACGATTCAACGCTGCTTCATTCTGAAATAAGGCTTTATTAGCTCTATACTCTTTATCAATTTCTTTCATATGTTGTTGCCTTATGACGAGAAGTTAAACTAAGAAAACTATATTTTTTTACTAAGCCTTAGTAACTAAGGGATTGGGCTGTTTCTTTTCGGATCTTCTCCAGCGTGACCGTCACACATTTCCGTCAGAAAACCAACAAGTAAAAAGGAACGGTTTTACTTCTATTTATTTAATTATTAAAAATCAATAGTAATAATCTATTTTATTATAGTTTATAGTGATGTATCTAATTCACTTCCTAAATTATTCTTAAATTTATGTGCTTCGTATAATCCTTGAATATTATATTTTTCACACAGAGAATCATAATAATCCATTGCTTTTCTTATGTATCTTCTTTTCTCTAAATATTCCCCGTGAAAAAAAGAACGTTTAAATCCTGTAATTACAATATCTCTTATTTGTTTTGGTGATAAATCAAAAGTATCAATTGCACTTTTCAATTCTTTTATAGTTGTTGTATCTGATATTAAACGATTATCTGTATTAATACAAATAGAGACACCATGCTTAATCATATTTTTTAATGCATGATCTTCTAATTTAAGATTCGGCATAGTACCCAAATTAGAAGTTAGACAAACTTCTAAACATATTCTCCTATCACAGATAAATTTAACTAAACTTCTTATATATTTATCTTTATCAATAATCTTAGTATCATTAATAAGATGTGAACTGAATAAATGAAATCCATGTCCAATACGAAAACAATTTAAATCTCGGACAGCTTGACTAATTGATTCTGGTCCATATCCTTCACCAGCATGTACTGTCTTACATAAAAAATTTTCATTTGCTATATCAAATGCAATTTTATGCTCTTTATTTGGGTAACCGTTTTCAGCTCCTGCAATATCTAACGCAACTACAGGTATACTATCAATATCTCGACATTTAATTGCTGTTTTAACCAATGTTTCTGATGCTAAACTATATAATCTATGATCATCTAAATCTTCATGAATAGTCATTAAAGTATTATAATAACTTGAACCTTCCGGAAACATTCTCATAGCACATACAATAATGCCATAGTCATATGTTGGTTCTAGTAAATTTGTAATATTTGAATTATATTCAATTTTTGCTTTTTTTAAACCATTATTCACAATACGAATAACATTTCTAACACTCATAGTATGACTATTATCGACATTAGCAATAAGCTGAGGAGCAAATCTTACTTCAAAGTATCTAACACCTTCTTTGTAATTATCAATTGCAAATTCATAACTTATACGTTCTAAATTTTCAACTGATTTCATACAAGCTGTCGTGTATTTAAATCCTTCTAAATATTCTTCTAATGAATTATATGATGATTTAAATATTGTTTTTCTTAATTCTTCTATAGATGAAGAAGGTAATGGAGTTGAGGACGAATTTGCCAATTCTATAATTGTAGATAATCTAATTGATCCATCTAAATGAACATGTAAGTCTGTCTTGGGTATTTCATTTAAAAATTCTATAGGAATCCAATTAGTATGTGACATATTAATTTCACTTTCACCTTTCACCCGCCA
>JACCDO010062952.1_pt1 | contig 14299 bp, 12 predicted proteins | sample 7446101 | NCBI WGS metagenome assembly JACCDO01 (sample SAMN15323440, study PRJNA562643) | freshwater metagenome | isolation source: river surface water | place: USA:Blue River Watershed | collected 2017-08-16
AAACACGAAGACTTGGTGTGCAAAAAATTGCATTCGAAGTTTGCCACAGAATAAACAAAGTCACTCCATTGACTGGCTACGGGTTGGTTTGTGCAGTTCTTCTAGCAAAACCCGGAGCTGCGTTACCTAGAAAAGATATCGAAACTTTCTTAATGCTGATTGCGCAAGACGTAAAACGCCTTAAAATTCCGGTAACTCCAGATCTCGAAGACGACTTTATGGGAACATGCCGCAAAGCCATCGGGCGACTTGTGGCGGATGGAATTTTATCGCCCTACGAAACTCCTCTGAAAACGCGCGGAATGAAAATCGAAAACAAACAGAGAATGGCAGCGCATATTTATAAGAACGGCGTTGTTCACGCTTTGGTCCCATATGCCGTAGCGGGACTTTCTAAAGGTCAAATAGAGAAAGTTTTAGAACTTAGAAATTTGTTGGAGTTCGAATTCTTCTTTGCAGAAAAAGATCAGTTCATTCGAGATCAGAAGCAAATCAGTTCTGAAGTCTTGTTGCCGCTTTATGCCTTCATGCTAGACGATGTTCTTGAAAACATATGCCTAGGTTTGGGCGGACTCCTAAAAATGCCTCGTATGTTTATTGAGTTAGATGAATGGAAATCACGACTCATGAAATATGGTCAGTCACTTGTTTTAGAAGATTCGGTTTTAAGAGTGGAAGGTGTTAACACACAAAGTTTTTCTGCTTTCGTTGATATGGCAAAACACAAAGGTTGGTTAAAGCCGCATCCCTCGCAAGCAAAGCTGTTTACTCCAACTGACGCTACAAAACTCCAATTCGAACTTAATCGAATTAAAAACCTTAGACCCACATCAGAGGACTGGAATGCCCTTAGAGACAAATACATTAAAGCCGACTCGCCAAACGAGACCAACTCGCGCAAAATTAGCCCTACTCAAGAACCAACTCAAAAGCCTTGAGCAAACGGACACGCTAACTGATTTTCGCGACGACCCGGTGCTTTGGATTGATCGGTCTTTGTCGCAAGCCGACCAAGAGGCTCTAAGTTTTATTCTGTCTGGTTTGAGCTATGGTCGAGTTGAGCAAATTAAAACAGATTTTTTTAAACTCCTTGATAGTCTGAGTGCCTTTGGCATTAAAAAAAACGGGGCTGGGCTTGTTTCGTTTTTGAAATCGGATTTTTCGAATGCTGACCTTTTAAAACAACTGGGCAACTGGAAACACCGGTTAAATACGTCAACTGACATTGTTCATCTTTTTGAAACTCTTAGGCAGCTCTATAAAAAACACGCAAGTCTTGTTGAATGTTTTCATAGTCATTCTAGTTTGGAAAACGCTCTCAATATGTTTTCCGAGAATTTCCCGACAGCTAGTTCGAGCTCCAAAAAATGGACCGGCACTGGCGCAAGCTGGTGGGCTCCTGCACCCAAAGATGGCGGAGCCTGCAAAAAAATTCTAATGTGGCTGCGCTGGCTTGTTAGACAACAAGAACCAGATTTAGGAATTTGGGCCAATCAGATTTCGTCGTCGAAACTTTTTGTTCCCTTAGACACTCATATACTCAACTGGGCTTTTAAAAATAAACTCGTAACCAATAAGACTCCCAGTTGGAAAAAAGCAAAAAAAGTGACCTCGATATTTTTGGAACTTTATCCAGAAGACCCGCTTCGCTGTGATTATTTAATTTGTCACGCCGGCATGACCGAATACCGAAAAAGCCGGAAATTAAAAATAACCTGAAAATCCTATTTGATGGCCACTCGATTTAAGGCCCTGAGTATTTTTCTGAAAAGCGTAGTCCAACGAAAAGCTTTTGTTCTGAAAACCTAGGCCCGCAGAAAACACTCCTCGGTTCCAGGCTGGAGAATTTTGATATCCGGCTCGAGCCACAGGTCCCGAAGCAAAACGATACTGAGAACCCACCGACCAACCCAGAGTTTCGGCAGCATTTGGCAATGCAAATGAGGGATTAAGAGTTCTGGATTCGACACTGTTAATTTCTCCGGACAAATCTAATCCCACCATAGGAGTAAACTCTATGCCGGCAGCAAGTTTTCGAGGTATGAGTCCCCGATTGTCTTTAAGAAGATTTTGCCCCAACAAACCCACTGCAAACTGAGAATTAAGTTTGATTCGAGCTCCCAAATCAAAAGTCCAAGCTCGGTCACTTAATATACTTGGCTCGAAGCTATTGAGATAAGACCATTTCACCGATGCTCCAACACCCAGTTGTTCTGAAAACTTGCCCATTAAAGCAAATCCAGCTTGTTCTTCGATGCGCTGAAAATTTCCGTAAGAAGATTCCACTAGAGCCATATCGACTCCCTGGAAATCGCGTCGGCTGTAGTAAACTCCTCCACCTATGGGCCCCGATTGGGTGTCCACAATAGATGCAGAAAGAGAATCACCCACTACGCCATATTCAAACGATACTGAGTATTGATTCTTAAAAACAGAAGATGCTGGGTTCTGAAAAAGGCTATCGTGATCTAGTTCTGATGCCACAGTCGACGAAGCTCGGCCCATAGATCTAGACCCCAACAAAGTACTAGGATCGGGCACATAAAATGAAGTGGTTGATTGAGCAAAGGCCTGATTTGCCAAAAGAACAAAAACCAATGAGCTAAAACCCTGCTTTTTTAATCGCATTTCCCAAATCCTCCGACCTTCCAAACTGACTAAAGTTTGGACAGACTAACATAAATTGAACAGTTTCCTCAAAGGGAAATATTAAATCAGAATCTTAACATAGCTGAAATTATTAAATACTTACGGGGGTTTAATAAATTGCCCTTAAAATTCCCAAATATTGGCCTCAAGTTTGCAGTATTCTAGGTAAGGGAAAATTTAGGGGGATTTATGAAAAAGCCTATTTCTTTGTACTTCAAGGTCTTAGCACCATTGTCAGTGTTTTTACTGACTGCTCCGAGCTTAAAAGCTCAGATGCAAGACAATAGACAAAGTTCTTTATCGATTGGCCTAGGATTTAACTACAATTCAGGTGGGGCACCCGTTTTTGGAGGAGCCCCAATGTTTGGCTGGGGAAATGCCGGCTACTCTATGGGAGCCATTGGCGGATGTTTTCCAGCTATCGGCGGCGGCGGATTTGGTGGAGGTGGTTTTGGTGGAGGTGGTTTTATGCCTCCTCCTCATTTTGGAGGCGGATTTGGCGGCGGCATTGGTATGGCGCCACCTGCATTTCCTCCAATGCCACCACCTAGACCTATTGTTCCTCCGCATGTCGCTCTAGGAAATCAACCCTGGGGCGGAGCTTGGGGATTTAACCGAGGCCCAATGATTCCCGGACCTATGTTTGGAGCAAACTGCGTACCTTGTGGCGCAGGCATAATGCCCATGCCTATGGGCCCCGTTGCTGGCGGTCCTATGATTGGCGGCGGTGGTTATCAATTTGGTAGAGGCGGCGCAGGCTTCGGCGGCGGCGTTTTTGACGACAGAATGGAATGGGAACGCTCTGATTATGGCGACATTGCAATGGCAACAGCCCTTGGTCTGAGCATGCAAACCACAAATGTTTATCCTGTGGCTTTTCCTCGCACACAGCCCATTTATGGACCTACATGGTTTAACACGGGCGACAGGGAGTCTGGCTTTTTTGACAGAGACACCCACGGTGCTGGTAGAGGCTCAAATTAAATCAAGCTAGTTATTGACGGGTGAGATTTTTTTACGCACGCTGATCTCACCCGTATGAAAAGATCTAAATCCGTTTCTAAAGTTGTAATTCCTGTTGCCGGAATGGGAACCCGATTTTTACCTGCAACCAAAGCCTTACCTAAAGAACTACTTCCGATTATTGATAAACCCATCATTCATTTTATTGTTCAAGAAGCCATTGAGGCTGGTTTTGAAACTGTGGTTTTTGTCACAAGTCGACCCAAGGTCGTGATTGAAGATTATTTTGACCCAGGCGATTTGACCTCGATTAAACTCGAGAGATCTAACAAATCTCATCTTATCGAAGAAACTCTAGCTCTCTCAAAAAAAATAGATTTTGTGAGTGTCAGACAGTACGAACAAAAAGGTTTAGGTCATGCCATTTTGCAGGCGAGCCCAATAGTTTCTGGACAAGATTTTGGAGTCATCTTGGGTGATGACATAATTTTGAAAAACAAAAAAAGCACCGGCATAGGCGCCTGCCTAGAAACATTCTATGCACTCGAACGAGGCAGTCTGGTGGGATGCGTTGAAGTGCCACAGAAACAAGTTTCCAACTATGGGGTGGTAAAACCCAGTGGAGGTCTTTTAAAAGACAATTTGTTCGAGATTTCTGGCTTCATAGAAAAACCAAGTCCCAACGAAGCTCCCTCAAATTGGATAATGCCGGGGCGCTACGTTTTTGAAAAAAAAATTATTTCATTTTTAAAAGAAACTCCCGCCGGAAAAAATAACGAAATTCAACTGACTGATGCCATGGAACGAATGTTGAAAAACGGTTGCAAGTTTTTTGCTCAAAAAATTGAGGGGTCGCGGTATGATACTGGCGACAAACTTGGGTATATTATGGCCAATATTGCTGCTGGTCTCGATGACCCAGCCATCAAGGAGGATTTGCGTGCCTGGCTTAAAACTATTTTGGGTTAGTTTGTTTTTTGTTTGTTTGAATTCTTTTGCTTTTGTTCCTAAAGCGAATCAGATTTTTCGTTTTCAACCACAGGTTCTAAGATCGCAAAAAGATTTTCGCGTTAAAGGTCATGCTTTGGGATTTTCCAATTCCAAAATGCCCTACGAAATTCTTTGGGTCGATCAAGGCGAATATCTCATAACAATTAACCAAATTCCCAGATCGTTTTATTTTTCGGATTCCCAAAAATCGAACACATGGATTTTAAAAAGACACCCCAAAAATGGCTGTGCTTTAGTGGTCGATGGCGTGCAATATAGTTGCGGCGATTCAAATTTTTGGGCGCTAAGCGAACTTTCTGGAATGCCAGATACAACTGCGAAATCTTATGCCAACTATGGTTTTGTTTCTTCGCAAGAAGCTGCGCTCGAAGAAACCGACGGACGAGCTTTAGGGGCTTTACCCGCTTTTGAGAGAAACGGACACGCACAAACGCCCACTGTTGTAACAGCTACAGAGCTAACTCAAAATCAGAGAGTCCGCCCAGGAATTGGGATGAACGGAACAACTCCGATGGCTGTTTTAGAAGTTCGAGGCGTGGATTTTTCCGAGGTCAACGACAAAGTTGAAGAGGGTTTTCCGCTATTGCATTTTGACCCAACTTTTTTGGTTCCAGTACTTGCAAGATGGAAATGGAATTCGCAGCTTTTTACAATTAAAGCCCAATCCGACACTGAGGTTCGCAAACGACGCCCTCGTTTTACTCACGTTTTGGCAAACAAACTAGAAGTCATAGAAGGCCAAAATTTGTTAGCCACGTTCGAAAGAGCAGAGCCTGAGTTTCTCACAAAACCCACAACAATCAACGTGGCACCCAAAACAGGTAGCGATATAAACTCTCTTCGAAACCAACTCTCCACAGAGGGTCAAAGCTTTTTGACTGGGTTTTTGTTAACTCATTAAAGCGGTAAAAATGTCTATAGCGCGAGTGTCGATTCCGGCACCTATTTATCCGTACGATAAATTGTATGACTATAGAATTCCGCCTGAATTGTTAGACCTTGTTAAACCCGGCTCCTTGGTAGAAGTTCAATTTGGCCGAAGAAATACATGGGCCTTAGTGTTTGAAGTTCTAGAGTCTACGGAAGTTCCATTAGAAAAACTCAAATTTATTTCTTCGCTAAAATTAGATCGTCCGATTTTTAATCGCGAGCAGCTTCTTTTTTTGAAAGGTTTGTCTGAGTATTATTTTTATCCTCTGGGCGAAGTCTGCGAAACCGCAATACCTTCGGCCATAAGAGAGGGCTCTGCAAAAACTCTAAATTACGAAAAATATTTGGAAGGCGATTTTGACCCGCCCATAAAAAATATTCACTCTGAAAATGCCCCACTTCTGAACCCGGCTCAAAAAAAAGCCTTAGAGGCTTTCAATGAATCAACTCAAAACAGGCTGTTTTTGCTCTTTGGAATCACGGGCTCTGGAAAAACTGAAGTTTATTTAAAAATGATTGAGGCGACTTTGAAAGCAGGCAAATCGGCTCTGGTGTTGGTGCCTGAAATTGCCTTAACTCCGCAGCTTACAAACAGATTCTCCCATAGGTTTCCTGGCGAGGTTGCGGTTTTTCATAGCGGATTAAAAAAAACTCAAACGCGAAAATCCTGGATGGATGTATTCACGGGTCAGCGCCATATTGCCTTAGGTGCTAGATCGGCTCTGTTTGCTCCTTTAAAAAACCTAGGCTGTATTATAGTCGACGAAGAACATGACAGTTCTTACAAACAAGATGAGCGTTTAAAATATCATGCCCGCGATGCTGCTATAAAACTCGCGAACCTTTTTGGTGCAAAACTTGTTTTGGGATCGGCAACTCCGAGCGCCGAATCTCTAGCACTAGTTCGTAACAATGAGGCTCAGTGTTTAAAACTTCCCGAGCGAGCTGTTCCTTTGTCTAAATTGCCTTTAGTGCATCTTGTGGACATGAAAAAATCTTTAAGTGAAAAATCTTTTTTAATTGGAGAATCCGTCCCCGAGCAAAAGCTTCATGATGATTTTAACGCCTCAATTGAGGGTGATTTTTATCTGAGTCCACCTTTAAGAGAAAAAATTCAAACGGCCTTAAATCAAAAGAAGCAGTGTATTTTATTTTTGAATCGACGAGGCGTTGCGGCCAATGAAATTTGTAGAAAATGCGGCCACATCAACAACTGCCCTGACTGCGACGTCAAACTCACCCCACATTTTAAAGAGTTACTTTGCCACTATTGTGGTTTCAAAACTCGAACTCCCGAAGTTTGTTCTGAGTGTGGCGAAAAAGACCATCCTTTTATTCGTATGGGCGTGGGCACGGAAGCCATAGAAGCAGCTATTCATTTTCATTTTCCAGCAGCCAAAGTTTTGCGGCTAGATAGAGACACCGCAAGCGAGAGCGAGTCTTTAGTTGGTATATTGAATGAGTTCAGAGAAGGTAAGGCTGATGTTCTTGTTGGTACTCAAATGGTGGCCAAGGGGCACGATTTTCCTCAGGTGACTCTTGTAGGAATTTTATCGGCAGATATGGGGCTAGGGGTTCCCGACTTTCGATCATTCGAAAAAAATGCGCAGCTTTTGCTTCAGGTTGCAGGCAGAGCGGGCCGAGCCGATGATCCTGGCGAAGTTATATTGCAAACTTTTCAGCCCGAACATCCCGTTTTTGATTTAATTAAAAACAACTCAGGCATCGAAGGTTACGAAGAATTTATTTCTAATGAAATCGCAAAAAGAGAGGCACTTCAGTATCCTCCAACAAGTCGTCTGGCTCTGATTCGCCTCGAAGGATTTGAACTAGACTGGGTAAAAAAGTCAGCTCAGATTGTTGGACAGGGGCTTTCTAAAATTGCACAAAAAACTCATCAAATTACTGTGCTCGGACCGACCCCGAGTCCGTTGGCAAAACTGCGGTCGAAATATCGCTATCAGTTTTTAATAAAATCCACCGACGAAAAAACACTCCACAAGACCTTGGCTTGGATTTTAAATGGCTGGGAAACCCAACGCCTCGAGAAAGAACACAATACACGCTTGATCGTAGATATCGACCCCGTTTCCATGATGTAAGTACTTGATAATACAGGTATTTACACGTTCTTTAATTGAAAAATATTAAACAAATTTAAGTATTTATATGTTACACTGGGTAAATGACTAGGGGCGTCATTAAAAGGGGGCGAAAGCTCAAAAAGAAACTTGGCCAAGTTCTGGCAAATCCTTCTGTGTACCCCCTACTTCCCTGGCTCATAATTTTAAGTGCATTGCTTGTTTCGACACGTTCAAAAGCTCAAAACAAATTCGACAACACAACCACAGGAATTGAATCAAGCCAAAACGAACTTACTCAAGCCGACCTAGATGCCCTCGACAAAACCACACAACAGCAGATTCTACGTTTTAAAAAAGGTCGCCAGTCGAGCGCGGAATCAAGTGACTCAAGATACTCTGGCACCCTCGAACTGCACGATGCCAACTATGATGGTGTGTCGGACCACGGAAATTCCCGCAACACACTCGAAGGCGGACTCGAAAAAGCGGCAATTGGTGTTGATGGACTGCCCGACGACGACAATCGCAAAAACAAGCTCACAAAAGCAAAACAGGCCTCTCAAGAATCTGCCCTTGGTCGAAAATGTACAATTGCAAATCCATGCAATGATGGCCCAGGAACCTCGGCCAACATTGTTGATGTTGGACCAGCTCACGACAGAGACGACCCCAAAAATGGTAATTTCGTTGAACACAGAGTCTATGACATTACTGAAAAAGCCAAAAATGCTGCGGAAAATTCTGGGAACGTCTATGGCGAACAAGTTTTAAAAGAAGCCGCTATTTATAAATTTACCGATAAAAGCCGCGTTCGCCCCACAAACGAACAAAACAAAATTCAGGTTCTCGTGAACAACAAGGGCAAGAGCGAATGGGTGACTCAAGAAGTTGCCCCCGAACTTGATTTGATCCGAAGCGAAGTCTCCTGGCTTGAAGACCAAAAAGAATTACATCTTCAAAATGAATGGAAGCTTCGTAGAGCGTCCCGTCTTGCTGGCGACGCTTTGGGCTCTGACTCTGAAATCGCCGAAACCGTGGCCTCAATTTATAAAAAAAGCTCCGGGAAAAACACACAAAAAGAGGATCAAAAACTCGCCTCCGTCATAGCAGATGCCCGAATTGCAAGTAACACCGAAATTTGTGTAGATGCCCAAAAAACTCCCCGAAAATGCTCACAAGGCGAAACACCTATTCCTGCTCAGGAATTTGCTCGAACAAACAAACTAGATGCAAAACAAAGAGCTGAGTTTTTTAGTAAAGTTTCTAAATTGGCCTCCTCAAATCCTGGCTATCAAAAGCAGCGCAACGAGCAAATTTCAAAACTGACTCGATGCTTTGGAATAGATGCTAATTGCGACAATTCGCTCGAAGAACTGTCCCAAAAGTCCAATCGAACAAAAGACTACGTTTATACCGACTCAAGAGAATACATTTACAACCGAATGCAAAAAGAAAACCAAGGCTCGTTGAATTCGATGGGAAAAAACATCTCCAATGCCGACTTTAATGCAAGCATTGATTCTAAGGCCAAGAACAGTAAAATTTATCAGTCTTACATGAATCAAATACAAGAAAACCAAAAGGCCTGGCGGCAATTTATTGCCGAAGAAAAAGCAAAAGAAAAAGAGTACCCAGGCTACAAATCGCCTTATTCCTTGGCAGACGCAAACAAGATGTCAGCTAAAGAACTTTTTAAAATCAATGCCTCCAAATACGACAACAGGACTTTAATGATTCCTGTTCCCGTACCTACTCCCCGTGGTGGCGGAGCCACAAGGGCTCCAACTAGCTCCGGTAACAGGGTGGTCCCATAAAAAGATTTTTTTACTCTGAGAGTGCTCGCAAATCTTGCGTTCTATTGTACAAATAAATTGCCAAACAAAATAAAATCGAAGGACTCCACGCACCCAGAAAGGGATGTATTTTGCCAACACTACCCATGTTGACTCCAAAGTTGTAGAGCATCCAATATACCAATGAAATTCCCAAAATCGTGACTCCATCTTTTGCAAAGTTAGAAACACGCTGAAATTTTAATGTCATTGGAAAAGCCAAAAACAAAAAGACAAAGGCCACAAATAAAAAACTAAATCTCGAGTGGAATATGGTTTCCAATCGGTTCGTATTAACCCCTAAAGTTTTGTTACGATTTATAGTTTTTCTTAGTTCGTTTTGAGTCATTGTTTCGGGGCCAATTTCGACTCGTCTTAAAACTGTGGGGTTCTCGATCAGTCTTGTTTCTCTACGTTTGAATGGTTCTATTACGGGAACGTCCAATTTTTTATCTGTAACGCTCACTGTTCCCTCGTGTAAAACCCAGGCTTTCCCATTAAAAACAGCTTTGTTAGCTTGTATAGTTTGAGCAATATTAAAATCTTCATCGAAGGTATAAATTTTTACGTCTAACAACTCGTCTTTATCTGTGGCCAGGTAGCGAACATTATAAAGAACCTCTTTGTTTCGATACCAAATTTTTTCCTGCCTAATCTGTGAAAAACGAGAGGGAACCTTTTCGACTTCGACATCGTAAAGCTCATAATGTTTTTTTAAAAAAAAGGGAGTCACTCGATCTGAAATAAAATATCCCAAGACCGACCCTGCGAGTACTGCCCATAAACAGGGCGCAAGTAATTGTCTTTTTTTGTACCCCAACGACTGAGCCGCAACGATTTCTCGATTTTTATTCATTGCGCCTAGAACAGCCATTAACGATGCAAGTATTGCGATGGGAAAAGTAAACTGAAGATGTAAGGGTATTTTATAAACGTAAAGTAATATGGTTGTAGTTGCCGAAGCTTGAATTTTAAAAACCTGACTCAGCCACTCTAGTACAAACAATAAAAACCCTAAAGAGAACCAAATTGGGAAAAAGGTTTTCAATACCTCGATAAATATAAATCGGCCAAGAATTCCCATTTTTCACCTTACCTAATTAAACACTTTACACTGGCAGGGGCTAAATTGTCCTGCTAGTCTTGAGCACAATTTTATTATGCAGAAAAAGCCTAGCTCGCCTGAGCAAAATTCAAAGCAAAATTCCTCAATTATTTGGACTATCGCACTGATACTTTTTGTTCGTGGTTTTATAGTTGAGCCATTTCAGATTCCAAGTGGCAGCATGATTCCAACCCTTTTAGTGGGCGATCGTTTGTTTGTTGCAAAAAGCAGTTACGATATTGGAATACCATTCACCAACATCAAAGTGTTGAGTGTTTCTGATCCAAAACGAGGTGATGTTGCTGTATTCGAATATCCTAATTTTGAAAACGACCTTTCAAAAAAAGGCTACTACTACATTAAAAGAATCGTAGGAATTCCTGGCGACAAAATCACTGTCAGGGGCGGGATCCCCGAGATAAATGGCTCCGAAGTCAAACAAAGTTCAATTGGTTTTGATACGGCCTCTCCTTTGCTTCCAGGGTTTAATCCTCAAAGTTCTAGCGTGATTTTCAGCGAAGAAATTCCAGAAGCTCGCTTTGGTTCACATTGGGTTCAGAGATACAGTGCCGTGCTGCAAGATCTTCCCTTGGCCAAATCAGAGTTTCTCTCAAGAGGTGGAACCGAGTGCCTCAATGTTGGCACAGCTTATTTGTTTTCTGATAGTTTAAAACGATTTGTGGCCATGAACGAGGTTTGCGAGTTTGTAGTTCCAGAAAATTACTACTTTGTAATGGGTGATAATCGAGACGATTCAGCCGACGGCCGCGAATGGGGATTTGTAGAGAGAAAGCTCCTCAAGGGTAGGGCTTTGTTTATCTGGGCTTCGGTAAAATCCGAAGACGAGAGTCTTAGCGCAAAAACTTGGATGGATGTGATTTTGAATCCCTTTAGTTTGCCTGACTGGTGGAAGGGTTGGGAGTTCCGCTTTAAAAGATTTGGTTTAGGAATATTGTAAATTTATGGCTGTTTTAGAAATAGTAACATTACCCGATCCGAGACTGCGAATTAAATCCACTAAAGTCGAAACCTTTGATTCCGAACTTAAGAAACTTGTAAAAGACATGAGTGAAACCATGATCTTTGCCAATGGTATTGGGTTAGCCGCAGTTCAGGTGGGTGTTCATAAGCGATTACTCGTTTTGGATTTGGGTGACCTCGACGAAAGCGAAACCTTTGTTGAGGGCGACGAAGAAAGTGAAAAAAGGTTAGCCGAAAAGAGAAAAAAATCTCACCTCGAAGTTTATATCAATCCCGAAATCATCAGCTCACAAGGCGAAACAGAATACGAAGAGGGTTGTCTTTCTGTGCCCGGCGTTTATTCGAAGGTGTGCAGAAAAAACGTGATAAAGGTCAAGTATCAAGACATCGACGGAAAATCACACACTATTGAAGCTACCGGATTAAGATCAATCGTACTTCAACACGAAATAGATCACCTCGAAGGAGTGGTGTTTACCGACAGATTAGGCCCCATACAGAGAATGATGGTTTTAAAGAAGTACGAAAAACTAAAAAAACAAAAAGAAAAAGATGAAGCCTAAAATAGTTTTTTTCGGGACGCCCGAATTTGCAATACCCTCGTTTAAAGCGTGCTCCAAATATGGAGACTTGGTTGCCGTGGTGACTCAGCCCGACAGACCCAGGGGGCGGGGCTTAAAGATTTCACCGTGTGAAGTTAAAAGTGAAGCTCAAAAACTAAACATTCCTGTTTATTCCCCTGAAAAACTTGGCACCAAAGGTGGGCAGGAAGCCGAAGAACTTTTCAGTTTTTTAAACTCTCTAAATCCAGACCTTTTTATTGTGACAGCATATGGGAATCTGTTGCCCGAAAGATTTTTGCAGTTACCCAAAGTCGGCTGCTTTAACGTGCACGCCAGTTTACTTCCCAAGTGGCGAGGAGCAGCCCCAATTCAGCGAAGCCTAGAGGCTGGCGACAAAGTTACAGGTGTTTGTCTGCAGAAAATGGTTAAAGAGTTAGACGCAGGAGACGTCTATAAAGAGTTAACTTACGAAATTCAAGATTCCGACAATGCTGAATCCTTGTTCAAGAATTTGGCTACATTGGCAGACCCTTTAATAGAGAACCTTATAAAAGATATAAGTTTGGGAAATGCATTGTCACTGCGCAAGCAAGACTCCCAACAAGTCACAATCGCCTCCAAAATCAGCAAAGAAGAAGGCTACTGGGATTCTAGCTGGACCTCTAACGACCTGTTTTTTAAAGTTCGCGCATTTTCGCTTTGGCCTGGCGTCAAAGTTTTTTCACCCTTGTTAAACTGTCAAATTACTATCGAAAAGGTTCGCACGCTTAGTAGCGAAACAAATTTTGCTGTTTTTAAAAATGTTCGCTCAGGCGAATTTTTTATTAAAGAAAACAAACTGCTTTTAAAGTGTGCGGTTCGCCCGTGCGAACAGAAACAAGAATCAGATTATATAGAAATCGAGACCGTTAAAGTGCCAGGAAAAGGCTCTACAAGTGCTTTTAACCTGTTCACAAACGAGTTCAACAAACAAAAGTGTGAGATTTCGGAGTTTCTAAGCCTTAAAAACCATCAAATAACCCAGTAAGGAGCATTATGAAAATTTTTCCATCTATACTTTCTTCAGATTTTGGCGACTTACGACAAGAAGTTCTCGATGTTCAAAAAGCTGGGGCAGACGGCATACACTGCGACATCATGGATGGGGTTTTTGTTCCAAACCTGACTTTTGGCCCACCTGTAATTTCTAGAATAAGTAAAAATATCAAGGTCGATATCGACTGTCATTTGATGGTTAAAGATCCCGATCCTTTAATTAAAGACTTTGCGTTCGCAGGTGCGAACATGATTTCTGTACATGTTGAGACTTGCCACCACCTACAAAGAACAATTTCGCACATAAGTTCGCACGGAATTAAAGCCGGAGTTGCCCTCAATCCAGCCACTCCGCTTAGCGACATTGAATGGGTCTTAGACGATCTAGACTATATTTTATGCATGACTGTAAATCCTGGATTCGGGGGCCAAAAACTGATTCCCGCGGCACTCGAAAAAGCCGGCGAGCTAGTTCGAAGACTAGAGGCTAGGCGCAAAAAGCTAAAAGCCAAAAAACGACCTTTGGTCCAGATAGACGGAGGCATCAACAAAGCCACCGCCAAACTTGCCCGCGAATTGGGAATTGACCTGATTGTTGCAGGCAGTGCAATTTTCGGCCAAAAAAACTACAAAAAAGCCATAGAAGAATTAAAAGGGAATAAATGAAAAAGTTGGTTTTAGATGGGTTTAACCTGAACCTTAAAGAAGCTTATGAGTTTTCGGCCCTTGCTCAAAAAGTTGACGCTAAATTCAAAATTGAGATTTCAACTGAGGCCCGAAACCGAGTTTCAAAATGCGAAGATTTTGTATCAAATGTGGTTAAAGGCACCAAGGCTGTTTACGGAATCAACACAGGATTTGGCAAATTTGCCGAGGTTTCAATTCCACGAAACGATTTAGAGCTACTTCAAAAAAATCTTATACTTTCACACGCGTGCGGAGTTGGACCCGAATTAGACCGACAAATTGTTTTATTGATGTGGATCATTCGACTTAATATTTTATGCCGAGGTCACAGCGGAATTCGTCTATCAACTATTGAATTCATTATCTCATTACTAGAAAAAGGGATTTTGCCTTGCGTGCCATCAAGAGGGAGTGTGGGAGCCTCTGGAGATTTATCCCCCAGCGCCCACGCAAGTTTGA
>JACCDO011848290.1_pt1 | contig 14299 bp, 14 predicted proteins | sample 7446101 | NCBI WGS metagenome assembly JACCDO01 (sample SAMN15323440, study PRJNA562643) | freshwater metagenome | isolation source: river surface water | place: USA:Blue River Watershed | collected 2017-08-16
CTCTTGGGTGAATGAAGTGTACACATTAGTGCCGAGATTGATATTACGATTCATGTACGCGTCAGTTGGCTTATTCAATAATAGCTTGAACAGCTCCAACATTACTAATCCACATACTGCAGCAGTAGTTGTAGCAATAGCTGCAATAATCTTACCGGCAATCACTTTGGTAGATTGAAAATTAGTCCGTTTAATAGAATAGTTATCGCAGCGCAAGTTGGCTGCAGACGAGATAAAAGCAATGTGGAAGTTAAGATCATCATCCTTTTCAAAATCCGCAAGAGATATTTGTGGTAATCGAGCGGATGCAGCAATAGTGCGTAAATCAGCAAACATATCACGGAATAAATTGTCTGCCGTTTCTTTCATACTTTGTAATGCTTCGGCGTCCATGTCCTCAGTTGCAACAGGACCTGCGATATACCCAGGTACCTTGAGGGTTGATGCCAGATTAGTGATAAATTCTTTATTTCTATACTCACGCAACCAATCATCATCGCCTTCTCTCTTCGGAGGGATCAAACCTAACCCAACAGCAAATAGACAAGTAGTAGACAACAGAAAGTCCAAGTGACTGTCATCGTTCACATCAAACGTGGCAGGTGTTGGATATCTCTTCTTCTCACTCCAAAATGGTCCTTTATCAACACCGTTCTTGTCAACCATACGACAATCCTTAGGATACTTACTCTGTAAATCAAGAATATTATCACGGAATCGATAATGAAATACACAGAAAGCTAGTTGTGCGCATGATCCAATTGAAATATTAGTACACGCTCGCAACACTTCAGTCACTAACTTCATCTCTAATAGCGCGTCCTCCTTACTAGTAGTGCCAAGCATATCCTCTTCAAACTTTTCTGCATTTTGTAAATAATTTTCACATTTCTTGAAGAGTTTGACAAACATTAACTCAAACTGGTCACGCGCCCACTCGATACAGTGGTCGGTGACTTGAGGGAAATTACGCAAGGTACACATAGGTACCCCACCGCCTTCATGAGCAACTCCACCATCTCGGTATGTCTTCGTCTTGAATGGGCATATTGTGTCCACATTGCCTTTGGTGCCCATAGTACCACTTTCTAATAATGATTTCTCATACTTGACGCATTGCGTGTCAACATACTCTCGAGCTTCCATATTATCTAATGCGTTACACACACCGTCTAATCCTAGCCAAAAATCATCATTAAACCATTCTTCGGTTTTAGCACCAACAAACATCTCTAATGACTCGACATTAAACGATGGATTCATGACTTTGGCCATGACACCGGCGGCACGCGACTTGGGTTGTCCAACATTATGCTCACGAAATAGAAATTGTCTTGTTAGATTACTCAACTCGATACGATCAGCATCTGTGACCACTAGCTTGCCCGCTGGACCACAACACACCGAATTTAATGCAAAATTCTTCATGAACTCACAACCTAAAGCACCGCAACCAACCATGAAATATTTCAAATTGGACATTTTTTCGACTAATGGCCAACCATACACAGTGGCCAATTCATCGTTTCGGTGCCCTCGGGGCACTGTCGTCTCAATGGGGACAGCTTCATCGGGAAGTGCTTCAAATGCTGAAAAATGTAAGAAACCAGGGATAGGAACGTATTTACCAGTGCATTTGACTACTTCTTGGGCTAGCACACCACCAACGAATGCTGCCATGGGTTGAAGCTCGACACTGATAATACTGGCATACTTTTTGATATATTCCTCATCAATTTCGAAATCACTCAATACAACTTCTTGATTAGCAAGTGCTTGCTTTGCTAGCTCAATGACAAGGGTTGCATCTTCAACTGAATGCGGTCTGGGTAAATGACTTTTAACACTGTAAAATTTTGATACAGCAACAAATGATAAATGCTGTTTAAGCTCTGAGCCCCAATTTAAAAGATCTGTAGATACAGTTTCTCCAACTTCTTTAATCTTTGATGCTAATGACTGCATAGGATGAGCGACTGGAACCTTCTTCTCCACTAATAAACCACCAGTGATGTAAGGAGGCATTGTGCGTCCATCAAGTGGTATTCGAAGAGTCTTGACTGGATCTTTACCGGGATGAGATCCAGTAATGACCAATCCATTAATACCATCCATACCAATAACTTCAGTTATTTCAAAGGTTCCACTGTCAAAGGTTTCAGGTGGTTGACCTTCAGGATGCTCGTATCTAATTAGACATTCACCACTATCTAATGGTTTAATATCAAAGATTAATTTTTGTAATGGTTTTTCACCGGTTGAATCAGTAATGACATGACTAGTACCATGATCAACAAAGATAGAAGTAGATACGCCACCAGTAAATGCATAGAAAAATGATACTTTAGACATTCTGCATGATTCATTCAGAGCTATTAGAGTATCTAATGGTGTACATTCAGTGATTACTAATGCATTATGTTGACAGATAAGTTCTTCAGTTAACGTTGTCGCCACTTTTACTGCACAAATAGGATTTAGTTCTTGTAATTTAGGAGCAACGGCATCTGCACGTGATTTTTTCGACAACACATCATCATCATTAATAAAGAAGTTCACTCCTGTATCTTGGACATGACATGCGTTGTTATCTATCACCGTGATGGCTCCCATACCCTGTAAAGCCAAGTTTTTGGCAGTTTCAACCCCCGTTCCCCTCATTCCGACTATAATAACTTTCATTTTAATTAATTTCGCTGTTGCTTCTGCGCCTAATGCAGCGATTTGCCTAGAAAACTTGTTCAACTCCTTGAGATCCAGCGAGCCCTGCTCCTGCGGGTCCCGTAAGCCCTGCTCTTGCTCGTTCGCACTCATAATTTTTGCTTTCTTTTCGGCGTGGAACATCAATTATTCTGGAATTCGATCAGATCGAAGAATCGCCGAAGAAATCCAAACCCTACCGGTACGGGGAGAAAAGCACCTAATTGATGAAGTAATAATGATGAGTTGTGTACTTGATGGACAGATGTGGTGATTGGGATGGAAGCAAGTTCACAGAAATGTTATTAACACATGTATATATGTATGTATATTTCATGCAGTAAATGCGTCATTTACACTATGCACTGAATGGAATCAATTGGAAATTTTTTAGGTGAAAAATGAAAGCTCTAGCTAAAAGTACTAGTCGTGATTTTGTAATTATATACGTTGAAAGAGACATCGACTCACATCGGTCCTCAATGGATGCAGAAGGAGGAACTCCAACTTCCGAGACATGAAGTTCCGACGAAAGAGGATCCAAGTTGCAAGTTAGTTTCCCGCCGCGCAGAAAAATGAAGAAGCGGCAAAACGAGAAAATGAAGAAGCGTCAAAGCGGTGAATCGCGTTACAAAGATTTTCCCGGGAAAAGCACCAAGAAAATGGATCGCACGAAAGAGATAGAAGAGCAATTACGTATACAACGTGCAGCAGCGACAACGGAGAATAGAGTAAGTGTCCCTGTTGCTAGTGCATTAAAGGGGTACAAGTATGATGAAAAAACAGAACGCTATTACAAAGAAGGCAAGTCACCTAGTCAATCAATTGAGCTGCCAATACAGCGCAAAAATCATGAAAAAGATAATTTACTAAGCTTCTTGAGGCGTCGTGAAGAAGGAGTGCGTTACTCAAGCGGACACTACGAGCTACTATCTATTGCTCATTTTGTAACACTAGCAGAGAGTTCATGATAATGACAAAAAAAAATATACAATCCAAATAATATACAAAAGTAACACACTCAACTACTAACTAAGCAAGCGCATAGACTATCCTTGGTCTCCTCCAGCTTTATGTTCCGTCCAATAAAAATGACCTTGTTGACATCAGCACTACTAATAGTGTATGTAGATGGTTGAATATCAAATATATCATGCACTGACTGCAGGATATGGAATGTATTACTACCACAGACTTTTATCAGTCCTTTCATGCGATATATCTGGGGGCTGCTATCCTTTTGGGGCTGGTTGTTATTATACAGGATGCGATCCAACAGTCTCTTTAGAAGCGACAAATCAAAGAATCCATCAAACTGTAAACTGAAAGTTTGTAATGATTCCGCACAATGCTTAGAACTGTATATATTACTCGCCGTCGTATCATAAATTCCTGTATCGCAAACGGATGCATATATATTACTATTATTATGTTCTGTAATTCCTAATTTAGAAATATCATACATAGAAAAGCAGTTGATGTCTAATACCCAATCAGGTCCTACATTGGAGTAAGACGAACGCTGAATCTGTGCCAAATTATTCATGGAGTGTATGATTCGCTCGATTTTTTCTATTTCATTAACATCACTAATCAAGTCGCATTTATTGAGTATAATACGATCTGCGTAGCATATTTGTAGTTTAACATCATTGGAGATATCAATGGTTGACAAGTACGATAGTATATTCACACAATCGACTACGCACACTACACCATCAATCTTTAGTGAAGAATCTAAGTCTTCATCGGTCCAAAAGGATGTTATAACTGGTCCTGGATTGGCAACTCCGGTGGTCTCAATGACAATATAATCAAATTTGTCCTTATGCTTTACAAGTTGTTCCAGTGTTTGAACCAAATCATTTTTCACGGTACAACAAATACAACCGTTGTTTAACTCAAAGAATCCACTAATATTACTGCCATCAATACCGGATTTAGCGATCATTCCTTCGATACCAAGTCCTTCGCTAAACTCATTCTCGATGACGGCGATGCGCTTCCCGTGAGACGACGATAAAATATTACTCAGTAACGTAGTCTTGCCCGAGCCAAGAAACCCTGTCAGAATTGTTACGGGGATTACTTTGGAGCTCTCGGGCTCGGTCGCATCGACCAACTCGGGAACTTCGTCGTCCATTTCAGCGACTGAATCAGAGTCACTGACAGAGGAGAGGAAAAAAAAATCTACCGGTACCAGTAGGGTGTGGAAATTCAGTGATATTGATATTATTATTTTTTTTTTGAAACATAATTACAATTTACAAGTGCTTCACTGATTCCTTTGCCGCGCAAATACCCGCTAGTGCAGCGCCTTCCATATAACCATAAAAGTCTTTACTAGATTCAGATCCTGCAAAGAATATACGATCATGCACATTGGACGATAAAAATGGTGCTGCGCGATGGAAAGAGTTTGGAGTAAATGACGATGCAAAGCAGCCAGAAGAGTACGATTCTTCACACCAATTCTTTTCAACGTATCCAACAGGATCCGAGTTGTGGTTATACATTATATTTATTTGATTCAGAATTTCTGCTTGTCGCGCTTCCATTGTCTGGTAATCCTTGATGAACTGCTGGCATGTGCCGCCGGTGATGAGACCAACTAGGTAATAGTACTCACCGAGTTTACCACCATCAAATAAATTCTTGATGGGGCCTATTTCTCCAATTGTGACAGCTTGCACAGGAGGAGTAGCATCATGTGTGGATTCAATTATTTTACTGGTACCAGTCGTAACTTCTACTGAAACGTTTTCGACGTCAATGCTTTGGTCAACAGGGGCAGAAGTACCATCGTCAACAACTTCAGCCGCATCAACAACAGTTAGTGGAGAGTGAGTTGTATTGCTCAACCAAAATGGGTAGTCATAAATAATAATAACTTTGATTGCCATGCCTCCAACCATCCCTTTCGATACTAGTAGTTTCTCTCGGGGTAACGGGATGTTGAAAGAGATCCTCTGCAGGACCGTGTCAAGGCCCATAGCCAACACTATTGTCCGACCTTTATAGCGTGTGCCATCATAGTTATGTACAGTAACTAACTTGTTCTCAACAATAATGGAATCGCAGCAAGTGTTGTAAGAGATGATGCATCGACCACCAAGAGATAAGTCCTTAACTAAACTATTGTATACGTTCTGTATACCGTCTCTAACCTTGTACTTCTGCGCGCCTTCATCCCCGTCACCTAGTGAACTAACACCACCTGAACTCTGGACGTAAAATAGCATGAATAAACACGAGCAATTGTGGGTATTGCAAGCAATAATAGTTTCAAAGAAAATATTTAATTGAATTCTTGCCTCTCTATCATGAACATGTTCGCGGATAAAATCGTTGATTGAAATACTATCGTAGTACGCACTATTCACCACATCTTTAATATTTTTTACGTCAATGGAAGCACTAATTTGATCAACTTTAGTGAAGAAATCAATGATTTGCTGCTTGCCAGCTTCATCTAGCTCTTTCAATCGGTATCCAACTAATGACAGATATTGGTCTAATGGAGATAACTGTTGGATATCATCTGATGATGGAGGAACACTGGGATATAACTGTTCATCTAGACTTAATTGAAACCTCTTTACATACTGCAGCATTTGATTGTGTTTAGCCCCAATCCATTGTCCCCCAATATCAACATTGCCGATAAAAGTTCCATCAATTGAAGAATATACTTTTTCAGTAAATATTCGACCACCTGGACGATCTCGAGACTCAAGAATCAAACATGTTCTATCCGTATTCTGAGTGATATAATCAGCACACGCCAATCCGGATAATCCAGCTCCAACAATAATCACATCATAAATTATATCAGTATCCAGTTCATCAAAGTTATTATTACTATTATTATCACTATTTATCTCGTTTTCTGTAATCACACCTTCTCCGTTACATTCCTCACAATTACTCTCCATAACTCGATGATTGTACAGCGTCTTGACAATACCCTGTCCACTGCACGCCTTACAAACCTTGTAGTTGTCGAGGCGGTTCGCGATATCCTGAGACGTTAACATCGACGATTTCGTTGCAGGTGCAAATACAGTGTCTTGCACAACCTGAGGTCTGTCGGCAGCCATCGCGGAATATTTCTGCTTCAGTTTCACCAAATCCACGCCACACGCGGCAGAGAGTGCGCCTAAATCATCCATTGCGATGGTGGCGCTGGTTCGAGCGGATTTTGGCGAAAGTATTTATTGTTTTAATTTAATTTTAAACTTTTTTTTAGTTTCTCTTGTGCGAATTTTTGGTACCGGTATAATGCCGGTATCAGGTTACCGATAACGTATGATGTTATTGCCAGCGTGGTAGGTAACGAGGTTACTCTATGGAGAAAAAGGGTGAATTGCACGTTTTTATGGCAATAATACATTATGTCGTCAGTCACTGAGCCCGAATAGCAGGTGACAGGCGCGACCAGGCATCAAACTAACTTCGTTCCTTTTTTTACGCATTTATTGCACGTTGAAAAGGTTTTGTCTTTATTTGTAATTAATATGACTAAATGGTTATAGTAAATAATGGCTACATACTATCAGTTAATCGAATTCCAATTGGGCCGTATTTGACGCTAGGTACAAATTTGGAGTCGGAGTCACATCACCATAATCGATAACGGCATTCCTCTTGGTCTCCCGTTCGACTGTTAATAGTGAGTGTGAGTGAGTGAGTGGATAGATTATGCATAGTTACATGTGGATGGACTCTAGTCATGTTTGGATTATCGTTCTGGTTTGTGCGCTTACATGCAGCTATGCTCAAGGGGGTACTATTAGCACTTTGGCTGGTGGCGGTAGTTTCAGTAGTAATAACGGTGATGGAGGAGAAGCCACATCTGCTTTTTTGAATATACCATATGGAGTCACTGTCGATTCATCAGGTAGATTCTTTTACGGCAATATAGTTTGTTCAAGCGGAATATCAAAATACTAATAAAATTAATTCATTATATTAGGCAACGTGTACATCGCTGATACTTATAATTATCGTATCCGCAAAGTTACATCAACGGGTGTAATTAGCACGGTTGTTGGTGGTACTCTTGGATATAGTGGTGATGGAGGTTTAGCGACATCTGCTGCTATAAATTTTCCGAACTTTGTGGTGTTTGATTCCTCAGGTTTGATATTAAAATATAAATTGAGTACTGCGCATTATATTTTTCTTGTTAATAGGGAATTTATTCTTCAGTGATCAACATAATCACTGCATTCGCAAGGTTACTATGTCATCGGGCATAATCCAAACCATTGCTGGTACTGGTGCTGCTAGTTACAGTGGAGATGGAGGCGCAGCGACCTCTGCTGCATTATATTATCCATCCGGAGTTGCAGTAGATACATCTGGTATGTAACCTATTAGTTTCTCAAATATTGATTCAAACAATTCATATCATTCATTCCGTTTATACAGACAAGATATACATCGCTGATTATTATAATCATCGGATTCGTCAAGTTAATAATGGTGTCATCACCACGATTGCAGGTACAGGTAGTGGTATTTATGGTGGTGATGGCGGCGCAGCGACATCTGCTTCGTTTAATCAACCAATATATGTTTTGCTGGATTCAGCAGGTAGAAAGTACACAATTGTAAGCTGTAGTGATATCACTTACCAATTTATTTTCCAGGAAATATTTACATCTCTGAGTATAGCAGCCACCGGATACGTAAGATCAATACAAATGGTATAGTTTCTACGTATGCTGGTATTGGCGGTGCTGGTTATAATGGTGACGGTGGCCAAGCGACCTCTTCCTACTTGAATTATCCGTTCGGGCTAGCATTTGATGCGTCGGGTACGAAATGATCTTTACCTTGCATGTTATTAACGTCTTATATTTCATGACACCGTTTATTTACAGACAATTTGTACATCGCTGATGAAAATAATAGTCGTATCCGAAAGGTGACATCGACGGGCTACATAACCACGATTGCAGGCACAAACGGTAATAGTTATAGTGGTGATGGAGGGGCAGCTACATCTGCCACTTTATATAATCCTAAAGGAGTGGCGGTTGATTCATCAGGTATTGACGTCATAATTTTGATGCACATATCAATATTTTACTCACTATCTCTTTCGTTACGTGCAGGTAACGTGTACATCGCTGACTCTAATAACAATCGCATCCGTGTGGTCACTACTAGGTACTTTAATCTCATTAATTTACGACGAAGTGGTGATTTAACATGCATCTTATTACCTTTTATAGTGATACAGATACCGATGACTCGGTTACCTCGGCGGGTACAATCTCGACAGTAGTGGGAACAGGCGTCGGTGGTTACAGTGGAGATGGGGATCAAGTCACGAGTGCCTATATCAATGGTCCCACAGGTATTGATTTTGATTCAAACGGAAATATATATTTTAGTGATTACACAAATAATCGTGTGCGTAAGATAACTATATCAACAGGTATAATTACTAGGTATGCTGGAACAGGTACAGCTTCCTACAATGGTGATGGTGGTCTAGCAATCACATCTTATTTGAATAATCCCAATGGATTATGTATCGACAGTTCAGGTAGCATTCAAATAATTATAGTGACGAATTATTGTAGTGCTCATCTTCTCTTACTCGTATTGTTATAGATAATTTATACATCACAGAATATTACGGTTATCGTGTGCGTAAGATCGCTGCATCGACGACAATAATATCAACGGTAGCCGGGACAGGGTCAGCTGGATATAGCGGCGACAATGGACCAGCCACTAGTGCAGCAGTTTTCAATCTAGTAGGAGTTGCTGTAGATACCGCTGGTAAACAACCTCGTGTAACTAAATTTTTCCACGAGTTACTGACTGTTTTATATAGGTAACTTGTACATTAGCGATAAAGGTAACAATCGTATTCGTAAGATTATAGCGTCGACTGGTGTTATCTATACGATTGCAGGGACTGGGAGTTATGGGTACGATGGAGACGGGGGCCAAGCGACAGCTGCTAACATTGCAAACCCGGCTGGAATCAATCTAGATAGTGCGGGTAATATTTACTTCAGTGACGATGGCGGTTATCACGTTGTGAGAAAGATCACAGTGTCTTCAGGAGTCATAACTACAGTCGCGGGTACTGGAAGCCAAGGGTACAATGGAGAAAACATACAAGCTACGAGTGCTACTTTTAACTATCCTTACAATGTAGTATTGGACAGTTCAGATAACTTATACATAACTGATCGCTTCAACCATCGAGTGCGCAAAGTCGATGCATCAACAGGATTGATCACAACGATTATAGGGGATGGCACAACCTCTTCAACAGGTGACGGATCTGCAATGACATCTGCCAAAACTTTTGGACCGTGTTATAGTCGATTTGATAGTTCTGGCAATTACTTTGTAACCGAGTACGAAGGAAATCGAATTAGAAAAGTTACGAGGTATCATTTTTCACTGAATATTCTTATTTATTTCAAGATGCAAACTGTACTAACCACTATGTACACATTATTAGTTTAGAAGATAGTGATAGTGGTACAACTACGACACCAACAGTGAGTCCCACTGTAAGTCCCACTGTAAGTCCAACTCCAAGCGATCTGTATATCATATATACGATTGCGGGATCTGCTGAAAATTATTATTTCAGTGGAGATGGCGATGGAGGCGCCGCGACATCTGCCAGATTGCATTATCCATACGGAGTTGCAGTGGATTCATCAGGTAGACTACTGCTTCTTCTTATTTCCTAATAATTTTCCCAGTTACTGAATTATTTCCCTTTATAACTGCAGGTAATGTGTACACGGTTGAGAGTCATCGTATCCGCAAGGTGACGGCTGCAACGGGAATTATATCCACAATCGCGGGTACGGGTATTGGTGGTTACAGTGGTGATGGAACAGCAGCTACCGCTGCTACATTGAATTATCCATCGAAAGTCGCCGCCGATTCCTCAGGTAGTCAGTGAAATTTATTAATTTTTAAGTCATTTTTTATTTTATTGTGTTTCATCACAGGCAATGTGTATATCGCCGATAAAATGAATAATCGTATCCGCAAGGTCGCTGCATCATCCGGTATAATCTCCACATTTGCAGGGACAGGTATTGCTAATTATACTGGTGATTACGGCGCCGCGACATCAATGGCATTGAACCAGCCAACGGAAGTCGCACTAGATTCTGCAGGTAACTACGTTTCATGTGCATATTGCTACTGCCATTCCTTAATTGACGCGACCCTACAATTTATAGGCAATGTTTACATATCTGACTCGGAAAATAGCCTTATACGTAAGGTGAATATATCAAACGGCATCATCACGACGATTTTTTCATATCCTTCTCCAACTGCAATTGCGCTGGATTCATCAGGTAGACAAACCTATTCAATCAAAATCGAACTTCTTACCTTTTATTCGTCTATAGATAACGTGTACTTTTTCAGTTACGGGACTTACGCAATATTTAAAATTGAGCAAAGTGGTAATATCTCCACTTTTGCGGGGACAGGCACACAGGGCTATAGCGGTGACGGTGGGGCTTCGACATCTGCTGAATTGTATGGTGCGTCCGGAATCGCAGTAGATACATCAGGTATCGATTATACCATAATGTAGTCGTTCAGCAGAGTAATTAATTCTCTTCTGTATAGGAAATGTGTACGTCGGTGATAGCACCAGTCATCGTATTCGTAAAGTTACGGCTTCAACAGGGATTATTTCTACATTTGCGGGCACAGGTACTTCTGGTTACAGTGGTGATGGAGGTGCTGCAACATCTGCTGCATTGCATTCCCCGTACGGAGTCGCAGTAGATTCATCAGGTGACTACATATATTGATGATTGTCTCATTGCTTTTGTTACCAACACTCACTAACTCCTACAGGTAATGTGTACATCGCTGATAGTGACAATTTTCGTATTCGCAAAGTCAGTTTATATACAGGCACCAGTGAACCAACAAGTATACCGAGCAGTAAACCAAAGAGTCCAAGTGCACCAACACGTGCAACTACTTTTGCCCCATCACTAGCTCACATAATTTCCTTCCAAATATACATGAGCATAGCTAATTGGCCGCAAACCTACGTAACTAAGTCGTCAGAAGATACCATCATCACTCTTGTATCCGATATCATAGACCTAGATAAGGTAGAGGTAACCTTTCAGAATATAACTGAGCAGAGCACCCGGCGGCGTAAGCTATTAACCTATATATTGCCCATCACTATCAACATCACGACAATGTCGACATCCCAATACGCAATCAATAAAAAATTCGTCAATAGCATGAACTCTGATGTATTAATAAGCGCATTGAATGATGCGTGTGGCTGCACTACATATGACAGTATCAGCATTGCATATATTAGTGCCGATGGGTATTGTGTTGATGCAACCAATCCTTCGGCACAGTGCAGCTTCGGGCACATCAGGATAAACCCCTATGTATCATACATAGTGGATTACGCATTCAATGACACCGAGATCAAAGGTATAGACTTCGGTGCATGTGCATTGCTAACAGAGATCGGTACTGGTGCGTTCGAGAACGCATTAATACAGACACTAGATTTGTTATCTTGTGAAAAACTAATGTACATCGATAACTACGCGTTTGCTGGTAACCGTATCACGAAAATACAACTGCCACAGAATTTAGTGCAAGTTACACACGCATTTGTGGACAATCCTTTGGAAGAAGTGTACTGTCAAGCGCCATATGATGATGTAAACATGTTTCAATATGCTGTCCCAAGCTACAGTAACGTCTTGGTCATAGGATGCTTCGGATATACGAGTGATTATTTCTTGTACCCCAATATGAGTGTTACTCCACATATGATTACTACTATTACTGCCCTGATTGTTGCATTCATTGTTCTGCATACGATCATATTCATACAGACATACAAAAAAATACCGTTAACGTATATATTAGTGTCTATGTTTGCATCGTTGGATCTTGGCTCGGATGTCTTCCACCAACTATTTGGCATTTACTCGACGAAGCAGTTATATCTCGCATCGCTTTTCTTCGTATTTTGTATGCCAATTATGTACTTTACAGTAGCAGTAGTCATCCAGCACCATCTAGTCCCTTACGTACTCTATGAGTGGTACTTTGGTCGCATCATAAGTCGCAGATACAAATGGAATATGTTTTGGGTGTGGTTGTCTAATGAACGCGGCGCCCCATTAGTGAACCATAAGCGACAACGTTTCACATTCAGCAACCATGACAGCATACCGAAGGTGATGATATTCGTAGGCAGTTGGATTATCCTATTAGCCCTGCAATCCATTTCCTTGATACCATTCTTATTCTGGGCTATGTTATTGAGTCCTTACTACGTAGGTCTATTGGTTATTGGAACATTTTTATTCCACACAAAGTTATTAGTCCACAAGAATGTGTGGAACTGTTGGGTTGCGCTGTTCACCGGTCGATTCAACAGATACAGCAAAAATAGCACTCTCGACACCAAGTTACTCAATGATTCATTGTTTACCCAGTTGCTACTGAGCTCATTACCGCTCTTAGGCATCAAGATCATTAATTTCGTCCAGAATATGAAGCTATATACCTTTAATTCATTCCCTGCATACCAAAGCCGTGTAGTATTCTATTACTACGAGCAGGTGAGTGTGTATTGGCCTTTGATTTCTCTTGTAGTCACTGGATTATATTGTTTATTTGGTCTTTATCGATACGTTTATTTAGTGCTGCGATACAAGTACTTGATACAAGAGGTTCCATTTACAATCATAAATTACCCAGCTAGTAATAATACTCGCAAGTTCATTGGTATAGAAGAGACTAACGAAGACATAAAATACAATAAAGATGCCATATTGCCTTACCGTCGGTATTGGAAGGGTAAAGTGTTGCAAGCGAAGCTGGATCGTAGTATGAAAACAGTATTGAACATGGCAACTCGTTTCTACATCAAAGATGAGCACATGTCTGATGCGCTAAACAAACTATTAAAGTTACGAATTGATTTAGTCCAGACCACCCTCGCTACGATGGAGGTAAGAAGGATCGACGAAGCGCACGATATTGATCTTCACGTTCTTGCGAACAAGGTCTTTGAATTACTATTGAAAGATTCATTTGACATGACGACATACAAAGCACTTAAGGGGGCTGGTATCAGAGAGCCAGACGACCTGTTTGATATCAATCAGAAAACAATCAGGAGCATATTGAGTATGATACACGATCGCACGATTTATGAAACTGCTCTAGCAATTTTAAATATAATTACGTATAATAATTTCACTGGACGGAATAATAGTGCTAGAAGTGTAACGAGTAGTATTAGCGATGAGAATAGAACTCGATTCAATTTTGGCGACATTAAAATAGCACCAGAAAACGACATCGAGAATAACATTGCCATTTACACTGCAAACGGCTCTAATGATAATTTAGTTATCGAAGATCTTGAGAATAGTGTCGGGAATGATTTTAATGATTATACTACATATCCAGCAATAACTGGAGTAGATGCTGATAAAGTAAAGCAATCTACGTATGCGACTAGTAGCAATAATGACGATAGTGAAAATGATGCTGGAATCATGCTTTCGAACACATACATGGTTAC
>JACCDO010732055.1_pt1 | contig 14298 bp, 12 predicted proteins | sample 7446101 | NCBI WGS metagenome assembly JACCDO01 (sample SAMN15323440, study PRJNA562643) | freshwater metagenome | isolation source: river surface water | place: USA:Blue River Watershed | collected 2017-08-16
AAATTACTGACGTCAGACTGGAAGGGATCTTGTCAACAATGGGGATCTTACCGGCACATAGATTTTGACCAGGTGGTGCAATATGTGCGCGCAGCATTGAGCGAAGAAATGCGCGAGTAAGAAGCATGAGTGAGTAAGAAGCATTAGTAAGAAGCATGAAGTTAGATGAATATTTATTACATTTGTACATACTGTAATACTTGTGAAATAGCAAATATTATACCTTATTTTCCGCGGTATCACTTTTGATTTGAACTACAAATAAGTACAAATTAATAATGTGTTCAACGAGTAAGTAAGATAAGTAAGAGTGTGATAGGTACCTTTATCATCCTTTTCTTTGATTGGATTGTTCGAATATATGTACATACTTACATTGACTAGTATTGCGCCGAGAGCAAACAATAGTGTCGGTTGGAAGTCATAAAAGAAATAGCATAAGATGCAAGAGGTAATGATGCTGAAGGAGGATGCGAAGCCTTTGAGTATGTTATCCGCGTAATTGACCACGACAGCCACCACCAAACCACCCACTGCTTGCAGGAGGACGACTGTAATCACTAAGCTATTAAACCCATAGAAAAATCCATTATTTATAACGGACACCCGGTCATTAGAGGTGTACACACCTATGAATGCGAGAAGAATTGATGTGAATCCCATTTGGATATTTCGCACCCACAGCGATGGTTTACTATGCTTCAATACCTTTTCAAAGTAAACACCAGCAAACCCCGACGTGCAGGATGCCAGTAATACTGCAATGAACCCCGACATTGTATTTTCGTGGTTACTGGAAGTGCTGTGGGCATTTAGTTGGGTTAATGACACACCAATAGTTAATATTACTAGTGCAAACCATTGGGTTTTCGATATACTTTTTTTCAACATGATCACAGTAAATATCGCAGTTGTAAGTATTTTTAATTGATATCCAACTTGATATGTTGCAGCATCTAAATGAGATAATGCAAAGTACAATAAATTATTTTGTACTGTATACAATAACGATGGAACTCCTAATAATAATAAATCCATTGGTTTCTGCACGACTTCCGAATGTAACACTTGACCCAATCCCGCCAATCCACCACCATCATAGGTAACAACACCAAGACAAGTAATAAACTTGACTATTTCCATGCACACAACTGCAGTGGACGATGCATACATGGGCCCATTCGATGTCCGCGAGCTTCGCATGAACACCACAAGCAGCGTGTTCTGCAGCACTAGCATCGCCAGCGAAAGATACTTGATGGACAGGTAACCACCCGCCATGCGACGCAGCGAATGCATCGTTTTGGCGCTTAATTCGGGTATTTACTTTTTTTAGTAAATTTTTTGATTTTTCTTTTTTTTTGCCGGTACTAGAATGTATTCCAAATTGCATTCCAATATCGATTACTGTATTATGTTATACTGAGAAGGGCAGAACGGTTGGTGGGGTTCAACTTCTCGATAATGGCCGCATTAACCTGCTACTCTTCTTAGTATTGGAAGTACAAGTACAGAAAAGGGCCACACGAATCATTCCGGTACCGAAAAGATAATTCAATTTTTCCAAGCCTTGATTGAACTATAATTGAAGTGCAGTGTAGAAGTTTCGACCAAGATTGAGTGGGTAAGTAGTCTAAAAGAAGACTCGGATATTCGTTGGTGCCAAAGTAACTACTATTTGAAAATGATCCATACAAGAATAACCAAACTTTTGGGGATTAAATATCCTATTATTTTACCTGGAATGAGTTGGATTTCTACTCCGAAATTAGTAGCTGCCACAAGTGAAGCAGGAGGATTAGGAATTATCGCATCTGGTCCTTTATCTGCCGAAGAGTTGAGGAAATCCATTAGAGAAGTCAGATCGTTGACATCCAAGCCATTCGGGGTTGGAATTACTTTAATGATGCCAGGTTCCACGGAAAATGCCAATGTTGCACTGGAAGAGAAAGTGCCAGTGATAAATTTCTCTCTCGGAAAAGGTGATTGGATCGTCAAAAGAGCAAAAGAATATGGTGGAAAGGTTATAGCTACAGTAGTATCTGAAAAACATGCTAAATCAGCAGAAAAAATGGGTGTTGATGCCTTGCTAGTAACTGGTCACGAAGCTGCTGCTCATGGAGGAGATGTAACATCGCTAGTATTGATTCCCGCTATCTCATCAAAAGTACCTAATCTACCAATTATATGTGCTGGAGGAATCGCTGATGGACGCGGTCTTGCTGCAATGTTATGCTTGGGTGCTGACGGTGTAGCAATGGGAAGTAGATTAGCTTGTACCGTTGAGTCACCATTACATAATACAGTAAAAGAAAAAATTGTTGTATCAGATGAAAATGATACCGTGTATGGTAAAAATTTTGATGGCTTATATGCAAGAGTTTTAAAAACGGATGCCTCTGTAAAAGCAATGAAGAAACCATTGAATATATTTGTCGCAATCTGGAAAGCGTTTGATGCAGCTAAATTAATTAATATGCCACTATGGAAGGTTATTCCCGCATTGGTAGTACAGTTTGACAAAATGTATCAATTGAGTTTATTCGGCGCAGCAACTGAGAAACTGATTGCCGCCACAGTTCATGGCAATCTCCAAGACGGAGTTCAATTCATCGGCCAGTCACAGGGACTCATCAACGACATCCCAACCGTCGACGACTTGCTTAAGCGATGCATAAACGACGCTATTAAAGTCAACGAAAATGTAAAAAATAAAATAGTTTAAAATTCGATCAGTCAAATGCACCCGTTCCACGTCAGTCATTTTCACTGCGTAATTGCAAGCGAACCAAATCATTTCTAGTTAAAAATTGTTATTATTGTATGTAAATTTGGTAAACCCTAATAGAGTACCGGTGTTTATTTCAAAATTTTTGAAAAATCAAATAACTAAAAAAAAAAAGCGATTTAAGTGGTTGCAAGCGATGTCGGTGTCCCTGCAGAGCTATCGCGAGGCGAGCGGCGTTTCGCTGCATGCACATGCAACTGGTTGGTTCACGTGCGACTCTTTAGGACAATTACATTTAATCGATGAATCAAACATGGTTAGTTCGAAAGATATGAATGATGCCGCGATTACAGCGTGGTGTATTGCACCTGGTGGACAACAATGTGCGATAGGAACAGACACAGATAATTCGCTTACCTTGTACTCCTTTCCTGATTACAGCTTGCATAAGGAACCTTTATTCGGGAAGCGACGAACATTACCTATTACTTGCATTAGGTAATTGATTACGTATTCAATCACTTATTCATTCTCACTCATTATTTATTAACTTACCAGTTATGATGTTACCGGCGAGTTTCTATTTCATTCATCCAAAGAGCCAAATATTATCGTTGAATCAATTCGTTCCCCAAGTAATTCGAATAAGATTGAAACTCACAATGTTGGAGTTAAGACGTTCGCAATAAGTGGCGACAACAAATATTTGTGTTATATTGACGAAGCTGGCGATGCAGTAATCTCCGAGTTACATTATGATACGGATGCATCAGGTGATAAATCATTTTCTGGTAGTGTCACAGCAAGTAAAATACGCAGCACTGTACATAACTCAGTAACTCGTGCAGTTGATATGAATATTGGATGTAAATTATCATGGTTTAAGCACAAAGTTGTAGTTCCATCAAAAGATGGCACTGCATTATTGATCTCGTTAGAAAATAATGAATGGGTGGAGAAGACTTTGGTGGCAGATCCAACTCAAGAGTTATCACATGGATCAAATCAACTCGCATTAGCACAATTTTCACCTAATGGTTCACATATAGTAACCAGTGATGTCAATGGAGTTGTGTTGGTGTGGGACAGTCGCACCCTCGATCCTATCTCAAAGTATGTGACAGCATCAAACGTAGCATTATGTGATATCGCATGGGGACCTAAGGAGGGGGATAATTATCTATTAGGTACCACAGCCACATCACTTTTCCGGGTAGATAATGTCGTCCCTGTTGCTGCTGCAGCTGAAGAAGTAGCATCGTCAACCGTTGTTACTGACGTCGCTAGTACTGCGACTGACACTGCTGTCGAGGCAGTACAACAAGCAGTAGAAAGTAGTGGTGTGAGTGCAGCAGGTAGTAAACTAAAAAGATTAACGAAAGCATCCACCAATGCGGGTGACGATGACGATGATGACGTCACATTCGATACTGATGGACCAGTGTGGAAAGGCGACAATGATGATGCCGTTACTAGTATTAAGGAAATCAAACGTAGTTATACTACTCTAGGTGATGACATGGATGACGATGACGATGATGCAGTATCCGTTGACATGCGTGATAGTGGCTACGACAAGGTGGATAGTAGCGTCATTCTTAAGATTGTTGAAGAGAAAATGAAATCAGTTAGTAATAATGTTGCCAAGATTCATCACGCATTCCAACCATCCAGTAGCGAGGTCAATACTCAAGGCGGTAAATACTTGGTACGTAATTTTGTCGGTCACATAATATCCTTAACGAACCGTGATGGCTCGATACGTTTGGAATTAGATTTCAATGCCAAAGGGAAAAACAAGAAAATGAATGTTCCAGATCACGATGACTTTAAAATGGGTGCATTAGCGAACGAAGGTGCCTTCTTCGCCACCGCCGGTGAGCGATACACTGATAGTGATAGTCAAGAGGAAAGATATCGCAATTCCATCGTTGATTACAAGCATTTCCCTAACCACGACATCAATAATCGTGATTTTACATACAATTTAGGCGACGATACGGCTGCGGCTATTGCAGTAGGAAGAGGATGGTGTGCAGTAGCAACCAGTAAGAATTTCTTGCGTATTTTCTCATCAACTGGTTTACAAATATCAGTAACACGCATGATGGGACCTGTGGTATGCATGACTGGGTGTGGAACATACTTGGCTGTTCTTTACAACAGCAATCCAACGGCTAATTACAATATACTGGTGGATATATTTGACATACAACAAGGTATCAAGAACTTGGTAGTCCAGTCCCCGGTACCAATCTCACCTTCAACCACGTTGAAGTGGGCAGGGTTCGATGTAGCTTCTAACAATTTAGTCCTCATGGAAACCACCGGTTTGGTGAGTGTGTTGATGCGCACAAGCGTGTGGGAATGGGTTCCAATGAAGGATTTCTCTCGTGAAATATCTGAAACGGTTGATATTTGGCCCAAATTTGTTCGTGATTTTGTATTAGATTATGATAAATTAAACGGCGAGAAGTATCCCGCGATACCTCCTCGTCCATCGGGGATCCAAAAACCATTACGACCCTACGCACTTGAAGATAATTTACCAAAAATATTAAAAGACGGCAAGAAAGTAGCTCCCGCGAAGGTATTAATGTATGAAATGGGTAAATTAGTGAATTATCAAACCGAGAAAACACAATTATTGCCGTTATTTGGCAATGATGAAGCCACCATGCAGTCCTTCATGCCTGATTTATGCGCCAAAGTATCAAAAGCCATGACGGACATGGACAAGGCGATCTTATCAATGTTCCAAGAAATATGCAAAGAAAAAATTAAAAATGATCCAAGATTATTTGAATTAGCGGATCGTTTGATGACTCCAACCGGCATTAATTTCTGCATCGATAAGTTGTGTAACACGTTCAGTCAGACCAAAGTCGCCGAGTTCCTGGCGAACAAGAAACGGCAACAAGAAGAGCAAGAAGAGCAACAAAGACAGTTCATTGCTTCGACGTCGACGGAGTACCAGAGTAGTGGGTATGTACCACATGATAGTGACTATACCCATGATGATGACTACCACGTTTCACCTGCTACAACTCAAAGTCAATATGATTCCAAGACGGTCGGCAAGAGATCCGTTGTGCAAGACCACGTGGACACGGAAAATGTTGTCAATCGACCTAAAGCGATACCATCCAATCCATTCCTTAAGAGTAGTCCGGCTTTATCACCCGGTAAGAGAAAAACAGTTTTTGAAAATATCAAAGAACTAAAAGGTTCCCCGTCACCAAAACGTCCTGCATTGTCTCGACAAAGTCCAGCCGCTCAAGATGCCCGAAAGAAAATATTCGATAATAATAAGTATATTTGAGTTAGTTATTGATAGTTTAATTACATATTATCTCTGCTTTATCGATTGCTAACACGATTCGGTGGTGCGTAACGACTACTTACTTGCTCTGTACTGGGTCGCATCGATGGTTTGCTTATTCCTTTTTGTTTTATACTACCTGAAACAGGGCGTTCAATACTTTTTACATCTTTACGCTGCCACGACATCAATGAGAAGGTAGGGGACTTGGCGACGGTTGATGGCTTCTTTACTGCTCTTCGTGCTTGTACTGCTTCACTTGTTGCTTTCTCCGCCATGTGGTTGTTTATCGATGCAAATACGGTTTGATACGCTTGTTCAATGGTCTCATCGTCGATAGAATTCATACTTTTTGGTACATTCTCTTTCGTTCCCCCTCGAATCGGACTCCCTAGTAATATAGCCGTTGCGTTGGCACATGTTGCCTCATCATCTAACTTCTTTATTGCTTTCGCGTTTAATCGAGATGGTGACAACATACCCACAGCGTTACTGGTTGACCGAGTACCCACCGAGGCCGATTTATTACTATTATTGCCGTCTGCTTTGACCGCTCTGGCACTTCTATTGCTGTTACTATTGCTGTTACTATTGCTATTACTATTGCTGTTACTATTGCTGTTACTATTGCTATTACTATTGCTGTTGCTGTTACTATTGCTATTACTATTGCTGTTGCTGTTACTATTGCTATTACTATTGCTGTTGCTGTTCCTACTATCGTTGCTATTGGTCTTGTGAGTACAAAATGAATTTACTTCATGCTGTATCATTTCTTTGAGTTGATATTTCGTTGGATTGGAATATTCAAAAGCAAATTCAAAATCATTGGAGGTCTCGGGAAATATCAAGGATGGTGAACCAACAGCAACACCATTTAAAAATTTCGATTTAAGTGCGTCATCAATACTGAGTCTATTCTCAGGAAGGAATGATAACAATGAATCCAGCACTTCGACAGCCTCCGGTGATGCTTGCGGATATAGTGATTGCATATTAATTCGTTTTTTACCTCGTTGTGATTCTAAAAATTTTTTAGCTTGTGTGTTTTTGATATGACTGACCTCATGCTGAGTGAGTACGTAAGTAAATGAGTGAGTGAGTGAGTGAGTGAGCGAGCGAGCGAGTGAATAACCTGTTCTGGAGACCCAATTACGTTGAATATGAGTGATAATTGATGCACAAAATTTTTACCAGGAAACATTGGTTCCCGTCCCAACATCTCACCAAGGATGCATCCACACGACCAAAGGTCGACGGCGTAAGTGTATAGTCCGTCTGGACAAAGCATGAGCTCGCAAGGGCGGTACCACCTCGTAACCACATGCTCGGTCATAGCAAAATCTATGTTGGTGTCAGGATCAGCAATGTTTTTACCAATGGGACGTTCACGTGCGAGTCCAAAGTCAGTTATTCGCAGCTTGCAATCGCGCGATACAAGTAGGTTTCCTGTGTTAATAAACAAAAGGATGAGTAAGTAAGCGAGAAACGCGAAGAAAGGGGATACCTGGCTTTAAATCACGATGAATAATACGATTTTTATGTAAATATTTTACTCCACATAATAATTGGTGAAAGAAATATTTATAATGATTCTCGGTTAAATTTTGTTTACTTTGCAAAACTCGATGTAAGTCTGAATCGAGAAGCTCCATGACAATGTACAGCTCATCCGCATGCTCGCGTAGATATAAATCCTCTAATATAGTAAGTGAGTAAGTGAAATGATAGTGAGTGAGTGAGTGAATAATCATCACCTAGTGTAACAATATTTTCATGTTTCCCCATATGACGCATCAATCGTATCTCTCGCAATACGTGTTTTGCATCTATGGTATGCTTGCAAACCTAAACAGTTAACCAAGGGAATGAGTAAGTGACCGAGTTAGTGATGAAGTAAGTCAACGACGAAGTAACTGAAATACAAACAAAGCAAGTAAATGAGTGAGCGAGTAAGTGAGCAATCAGTAAACAAACAAGTGATAACTACCGGTGTAATCTTTTTAATGGCCACCCGTTTTCCCTCAACCTCGTCAAACGCAGAACAAACGACCCCGTAGGAGCCCTTGCCCACGACCTTAAAGTCATCGTAGCGCCGCTCCATCGTGAACTGATTGCCTTGCACGTAGTTGGTGCGCTCCGCGAGCGCCACCGCCTTCTTCATCGCTTTCTCTCTTTTTTAAACTTCAAAAAAAAAAATAACAAAAAATTATGAACACATGGAAAACCGGTGCAAATAACGAGTGTGAAATGATTGGTCGATTGGGAGGGTCCATTCAATGCAAAAGGTGCACTAATTGTAAGGTAAATAGATTAGTCACTGATAAAACACCGGAAAATTCCTATCAGGGTTACAAAGAAAAGTATCATCCATATATTCAATTGGAATAAAATATTGTCATAATCAAATGTAACGTTGTACTGTTTCACAGATTTTTAAATCACTTTATTTTATTCTAATTGCACTAGAAACATGTATTCTGTCATAATTTAGGGATTATTTCTTAGTCATAGTCATCCGCACTTTGATGCAAAATTCAGGAAAATGATGAAATTATCGTTGATTTCGGCGCTTTTGGTGGTTTTGGTGACGCTTTCGAGTCTTCCTAAAGCACTCAGCTTTAAGTGGAAGCCGGCGATTATTGGCGTAGCATTGGCTTGGTACACACTGAATCACTCACGCACTGACTCATGCACTGACTCACTCACTCACATTGTCATTTCAACACACACTTAATCATTTTTAAACTGCTTATTTCACTTGCTCACTCGTTGAATCATGAATGTGCATACTAAATAACGCTTTCTTACTCATTAATTTATTTAGGAATACTGCATCGCCTATTATTACTCATGCGGATGCACGACTCAATGCACCTAGTGCTGCTGGCACGAGAGTCAATAGTGATGCAGAGTCGTTATTGAGATACGGCCTGCCCATCACGAATCAAGGTTTTTTGTTTATACGCTATCATCGTTTATTCACTTAATAACTCACTTAAAATCACTAGATATCCGTAATATACAAGCAAGTGTTGAATCGGCCAAAATAAATATTAAAACCCGCCGAATCAATTTCGCACTGAACGATGTAAAGACTGTTAAATCATTATTAGATTCAAAAGGAAATGCAATATTAAAAACTGTTCCAAGTAACCACATGGATAACGCCAAAGCGTCATTGCAAAGACTGAAAGAAGATATAGAACCTTTGCTCGCTTCTTTGAACGCAGAGACATCATCAGGCAGCGGATCGCTACAAGAAAGACAAAATTTAGATGATTCATTTGCTGCGCAAGGTAAATTGTCGAAAGAGTTGAGTACCTTCGAAGAGTTAATGGTCAGTGATGATTACAAGGTAATTTCCATATCTTACTCATTTGTATTATTTCTTCCCTGATATACACTTGATTGTGACAGCGCGCAATACCAGATGAGTACAAATCATTACCATCCTTGCAAGGACGTGCTGAAGTAGAGATGATCATAAATAAGGCTGATAAATCACAATTTAATGTAGATGGTAAGCTATATGATCAAGTAAAATTGGAAATGGTCATTGACGGTTACAATGCACCAATCACTGGTGGAAATTTCATTGATTTAATAAAAAAAGGATATTATAATAATAAAGCTATCACTAGATCGGATGGGTTTGTAGTTCAAACTGGCGATAACGATCCAAACGGTGAAGTACATGGATATATTCCTTCCGGTGAAACCACCGAGAGAACAATACCATTAGAAGTCTCATTGAAGGAAGACAGCGAGCTGTTATATGGTGTATCCTCCGAGGATGATGGAAGAGGTTATGCTGCAAGTGTATTGCCTTTTCAATCATATGGTGCATTAGGAATGGCGAGGTCAGAATTTGAACCAAATTCTGCGTCGACACAGTTCTTTTGGTTATTATTCGAATCTGACTTGACTCCAGCTGGTAAAAATTTACTTGATGGTCGATACGCATGCTTTGGATATACCGTTGATGGAGCAGAATTATTAAAAGATGTGAAGGAGGGTGACATCATCACGTCGGCGAAGGTGACCAACATTAAAGGACAATTCACACCAGGGAAATAATAATATTATCTTGTATCTATATAATAACATTGTTATGTGGAAGCTCATCTATCTAGCACCGATTTACTCGCTTACCAAGGGTGTGGAACAAGACGGTTCTGTTTATAATTCCTGTCTACCGCTTTTAAAATAGCCTCATTTCCGCCTGTTTTCGACCATTATTTCCTTCTATTGGGTCCCAATCTGGACTCCCAATACCAATATTAATATTGTGGCCCAATAAGTATGCCGGTACAACACCGGTACCTAATTTCAGTTTTTTCCTTACCAAGGTATCGCTGAAACGTGACTCATTGCGAGGTGAGTTAGAGGTTGAGGAGATGAATCCCTATCTGGACATCCCATATGTGCCAGGGCTCATGACCCGCGATAGTTGGATAAATCGTCAGAGAGATAGTCGAGGTTTTCGAAAAGAACGTGGGTTAGATAATGTTAAACCACGAGACGAGTTAGAAGCCATGGCAAGACCTAATACATCCTCTGGTTCGCGCCCTTCGTCAACGCTGAAGAATTCTACATCCGAACAGCAGTTTGCACAATATAGAGATACCCAACCACGACAAAGGCCAACCACATCATACACAGGGACTAGAAATCTGACTGAATTATTCTCTCCGATGAGATCTAATCAAAACAGAGACACGAGATATGCCGACGACGAGTATCCACCACAGTTTGAGGAGTATCGCGCGACCGATCAATACGATGATTATAACAATAATGATAATACTAATAATAATGCTACGCAATATGCTACTACTGTCACTGCCGGGGTTGAAATGGCAAAAATTATACTGACATTCGAAGGCCATTTCTACCAGCCTCGTACATGGGATCCAAGAAGTCCGCTTGGTCCCGTGCAAGTTGAAGATGCAATATGTCGTTTTTTACGCATATTATACTATCCCGTGAATGACACTATTGCAATGTTTGAGGACAAAGTAGAAAATGCTGGAATCATTAGCGGAATGTTCTATAAACGGAATAAGTTGTACAAAAGTACGGGCGAGCAGGTGCTAGCATCTGATCTCATTCCTGGCACAGTTGTTGAAGCCTTAGGTAATACTTACTCACGTATATAATCATTTTCGTTTACTAACTCATTGATATAGGGAACAAGATTCATATTACTGATGCGGATAGATTTACCAGGGATTTTATGAATAGAAATTATAATATATCATTGCCATCTAAAATACCGCGACCAGCGGGAATAGTGAAAGGCAATCCGGTCGTGTACGCCTTAGGTATGGGTACCATTAAACCAGAGAACTGGGTTCGGGAGGTACCATTATCTGAGCACAAGGTACTATTCCACTCACTTGCTCAATTACATTCTCACTCATTTAATATAATTAGGATATTGCACAACGCTTCTATCACTCCACACCCAAGACGTACAAGTTCCAATGCATTGACGACCCTAATATCTCGTCCACGGACCCTGATTTAGGTGTGTATATTGACAAAAAAACAATTAAATTCAGTCCTTCTTCACGCGCCAAGAAATACGTTTTGTCTTACTTCGTGTTTGATAAGAACATAGAGTTGCGCCTACTGCGCGGTAACGATAAGCTAGACGAAGGAATGCTTATCTTAAAAAAACAGAAAACTCCCAAGAATTGGAAGCAATTACAGCGCAATAAGGTACTTACTAACCCACTTACAAGCACACGTCATCATACTTACGGTACCGTTTGTTAGGATCCAACATTTTATGAAATGTCTGATTTCCGTTGTGGCACCGTCTTGGATATCTTTGGCAGACGACTCCTATTGACATCCTGCGATGAATTCACGAGGGAGGAGTACCGCAAGCAAGGCATGATCCAAGGCAACATAGAAATTATTGACGAGAAACATCCACCGGTAGTGCACCCTATTCCAGGCTTCGGTGATGGATTTTTAGCTATTGGAAAACCCGAAGAAACGCTTGCGACCGTTTATGGTCAACCAAAGGTACACGTGGACAGTGAAAAAATGCAAAGAAATTTAAATCGCAAATTAAACTGCCGCATTAAAATTATTTCCAATAATGACATCGATAAAACGCGCAAATTTATGCTGACGTATTACCTCGAAAATGATTCCATTCAAGTGTTTGAGGAAACCGTTAGGAATAGTGGGATTGGTGGTGGTACATTTTTAAAAAGAGGAATATATATCAATGAGCTACCGCCCGACACCGATGAGCCACGTTACTTCAAGCCTACCGATATATACTTGGGTAACGTCATATGTCTGAACGGAGTTACGTTTCAGATCACAGAAATGGATGGTACATCGGTACGATTCTGTGAAGCTTATCCCGATGAATTCCCGATGTCCGACACGTTCCGCATCATTAATATACTGGCGAGTGAGTGTGTTTCGAAGAAAATAGATATTCGAACGATGTTCAACCTCTGTGATCCTTATCGCAACGAGTCAGAAGGTGGATTTTTATTAAAGGAAACGCTTATTAAGTGTTTGGATGACTTAGGTATCACTGACTCGCTCAATGACCAAGAGCTATTCACTCTGTTACGTCGATTCCAAGTCGGTAATATGTATGCATATCGCGAGATATGTGATATGTTGTCGCATGTGTATTATGCACAGATGCAGTATGCCAATGGGGGCAGAAGAACGCGTGGAGATAACGAGTTACAAGCATTATATTTAACACTACGTGGTAGAACGACTCAGTGGAGACGTGTGTTCCGCAAGGACTCGCACAGCTACAAAGAGTACATTACATACAAGTTACTCGAGAGTTTACTGAAGAAACATGGTGTTACGTTAACTCCTTCGTTGAAGAAATCGTTGATTGAGAAGTACGCCCTGCCTCTCACGAACCCGGAGACTAAATCTATTTTATCCAATTTAAATCGAGAGCATCCAGAGGACGCTATTTTGAAGAAATATGAGAAGAAGGTCGAGCATCATCATGCTCCGTCATCACCACTTCGTGCCGATGTTAGGTCATCAACTAGGGCTGAGAATACCATGCATGCCAGTGTGGAAGAAAATTCACTATTGGACAGAGACTCCACCTTGCTGTATGCACCCGAGTTTGTATCCCCCATCAAAAAGAAACGTGAGCAATTATATAAATCCGTTCTTGGGCGTGATAAATCGAGAAAACAAAAACAAGAAATGGATAAACTTGCTGCTAAGTTAGAACAACAGGTCCAAGCGGAGCAGCTTGGGGACCCGCAGAAGAAGCTGTTACTGCTTGACTCCAAGAATATCATCATCATGTACAACAAGTTATGTGATGACATCTACGTCAACGACTGGCTATAACAGTTAGTAGCAACTTGATAGTTTTAGAAATTGTAAAATAATTATTTTTGTGTTGCGTACGGAAACTATTCGGGTCTCTTCACCTGTTACTCCCCCGAGCACGCATAAAGGCTCATACGTTATCATGGAAACGTGAATCACTATATGATTATCACGCACTTACGGATACCGGTACTTCTTAACGGATGAGAGAGGCTCTCGGCGGCAAGAAATAACAAAGAAAATTACGGTTAGAGACACACAGTGAGTGCAAGAGAGGCGAAATGTGGTTGCACCTGCTGTTGCTGTCGTGGCTAACTATTGCAGGCTCCACGGTTGATATGCGACTTAAGCAAGGTGTGCCTGTAATAAACGAGTTACAGTATCCCGTGAACTCGTTGTTTAACAATGGATTGTTGTATCCGATGGGTGGCAAGCAGCCAATTAAAAGAGTGTTTCACAGTATTTCCCTGGCAAATAACTACATCTTGGTGTATGGCGGTTATGCCGAAGATGGGACTCTTCTAGACGATATTAATATGTATGATACCCGTCTCTTTCAGTGGAGTGGACCCATTATGAAGCGTCAGTGCTGCAGCGAAGACGGATATATAGTCGACACGCTAGCTATGGACGAGAGCGTGGCTAACAACAGCGATATTAATACGCTTAAGTTCCATGAAGTTGGATTCGTTGGAACATTACCAAAAGCGCGTGCTGAACATGCCGTGTGTACCGTGAATAACCTCATGTACATGTTCGGTGGTATAACGTCGCCGTATGGATATAGCAACGACTTCCATTCATTTGATACCGTGAATTTGGAATGGAATGTTTTGTCGGCGTCAGTAGCGAATATTCCTTCACGACGAGCGGGACATAATATGGTACATGTACCTGA
>JACCDO012408906.1_pt1 | contig 14298 bp, 13 predicted proteins | sample 7446101 | NCBI WGS metagenome assembly JACCDO01 (sample SAMN15323440, study PRJNA562643) | freshwater metagenome | isolation source: river surface water | place: USA:Blue River Watershed | collected 2017-08-16
AGTATCCTTTACTCTAATTAAATTAGGAGGTATAATACTTCTTGTATCAGTAAGTGAAAAGTCCAACATATTGACTATCACTGTATTTTTCTCTAAATTACTTGGTAAATAATTACTTAGGCTACCATTATATATTTCTGTATATAAAAGAACACCACTATCATCAACAAAAAACTTCTTTCCGTTTGGTAGAGTATATGAGTCGTTAAAAGTTGGATTTTGTACTTGACTTCCCAAGTATGATATACTCAATCGTGAGGTTCCATTACTCGTAGTAACTGTGAACCGATTTCCGGTCGTAGTATTTCCAATTATTTCATCCCAACTTATACCATCTGAGTACTCATTTGGTATCTTAGACTGTCTGATCTCTATTGAATAAGCAGAACTATCACTATGATTATCTAAAACAAATTCATTTGTGTTATCCTGTAGAGGAATCGTATCAGTTGTTCCTGTTAATATGTAATCAAAATTCTCATCATTTGAAAGTCTGATAACTAAACTTTTTTTGACGAATCTTAATATTTGAGTTGATACAGTCTTTGAACTATCACCTTCAATATCTAAATACTTGATATCAATAGACGAATCACATTTAATTATTTTCAAGTCATATTGTGCTTCTGGGTCTATCCAAACTTCCTTACTGTTATAAGTGATCTTTTTTGGTTTGAAAGGAAACTTAGCATTTGTTATGAAATCAGCAGGTAAACCAGGTGTATTATTTTCATTTGTGATAGAGCAAAAGCTATTTTTAAGATTGCCTTCAATCACATTTTGTAGGTTAGGTATTCCGGTTGAGTCAGTTTTATCTATTGTCTTACCAATTTCACTAACTATGTTCTGTCTTTCCTGAACACTTAAATCTTCTCTCTTAGATAGTTTAATTCTAGTCTCATCAATATAATAATTACGATAACTGGATATTAGACCATTTTTAACACTTAATTTTGGAAATCCTTCTTTTACATATTTAGTTTCTCCTTCTAAAGTAACTGATGGACCTTCATTTGAACCATAGTAGATTATATTACCGTCTGCATCAGTTTGATATGAGAAATCTGTACCTTCTACATATTGGTCAAATTTATTAAACCACTTATTTGATCTTTTTAACCAATTTACATTTTTTTGAACCGTACCATTTGAGTTTGCAGTCTGTATAGGAGTATCTATGAAAGAACTCTGTAATGGCTTCCAAGTACTATCAAATATACCAAAAACAACTACCTTTGGTTTTTCATCATCTTGATTGGCAGTGGCTGAAGCAGTGCCATCTGGTAAAACAATACTATCATCTTTGAAATCTTTGTAGATGTATGTATAATCAACTGTAGGATCAAACTCTCCTGTTGAATATAAAATTGATTGAGTTGCGTAACTAAAACCAGGAGGTAAAACTTCAGCAGTTTTTTCTTCAGGAGTATTACTTTCAACATTCTGATCTTGATTTTGATTTTGATTTTGATTTGAAGTTGATGGTTTGGCTAGACTTTGTAGTTTAAACATACTTTGAGCTACTTCTGAATTTCCTTTATAACCAAGAGCTTTAGGATTATCAGCTGGTTTCATAGATGAACCCCCAGCGGCCAATACTCTTGCAACAATGTCTTCTATCTTAACTAAATTTTCAGTAACAAGTTTAATTATCTCAACATAAGGTTTTTGTGTGTCGAAAATTGATTGAAACAAAGCTTTTTCCAATGATTTTAATCCACCTAAATCACCTGGCTTTGGATCAATTGATAAATCCGAAGGATCGAATGTTAGTCTACCATCTTGAAAGTAGGATTCAATTGGATTTTTCAATTTACCACCAGCTGCTTTAAGAAAGCTTTCGAGTTGAAATGGATCAGTGCACTTAGCAATATTAGTAACTATCATACTAGTTCTTATACTATCTGCTATTCCAAGATCACCTTGTGCAAATTTTATTAGTTTTTCAACATCTGGAACAAACAAAATTGGTTTAGGACTAGGTGTAGTACTTTTAAAACTCGGTATATTAGGTATTGAAAAATTAACTAAAGCCATAAATTATATATTATGACTAGTCTTTTACGTTAACTTGTTATAAATAGACACCGGAGCAGCAACTTGAATACCAGTCTTCCATTTACCAAGTCTTAGACTATGTTTATTGTTGAACTCACCTCTTAGTTGACCAGTTGTTTTATCGGTAAGAAAAATGTGAAATTGTTCAGCGTATTCATTATCATTTTGAGGATTCAAAAAATACTCTTCGTTATTTTCAAACTCATCAGTATTTGAAATTACACCAAAACCCCATCCGTGAGACTTTTTCAATATGTTAATTATATGATCATAATCAAACAAATCTTGATAATTCATTTCATTAAAAGCCTTCAAATATTTCATAGTTATGAATCTACACCACTCATTTTATTTGAGATCAATACATTAAAATTATCAACAGGCTCGAATTTGAATTTAGCTGATAATTTGTTAGATACTTCACCACCAGAAAACTTAACTTGAATATTACAATTTATTAGTGGTTGATTATCTAGTTCTAAAATAAGCTTGAAATTGAAATCATTACTTTCCTCTTCTTTTTCTACTATTAACTTAACATGATAATCAAATTTAACTTTTAAGTCATCATAAAACTCTCTAAAAAATTGACGAGACGGTACTTGATGAAATGAGTTTCCTTTATTTCCTAAATAATAGACTGACTTCTCAGTGCATCCTAATTTTTCAACTATATTTTTAATTAGTTTCATTTTAAGAGTACCATCAGCTGACTTAAATCCATCTTCTAATTTCTTTATTTCGTCAATATTATTAACAGTAAGTGAGTCTGTTATAATATGTTCTAATATTCTAGAATTAAGAATATAAATTTTCTTTTCCATCCAATCTTTGTATACTCTATCAAAATCCATGAAACAACTCTCACTATTTTTCCAAATTTCATTCAATAAATCAGAAAACTCTAAAATATTTTTATTTAGTTCAGGGATAAATTCTCCTAAATGCTTGAACCTTGGATCTCGGTGTTTGATATCAAAAAAATCAAACCATCCTACAGTATTGATTCGACTTGGATCAATAAATTTTTCAATGTGAATTTGAATACCTTTTTTAGCATTTTCATAAATTACTCTAACCCAGTTTTGAATTAACTTATCCCATTTAGAAATGTATTCTTCACTATATAACTGTTCTATATCTTGACCTATAATATCATCAGCAAAAGTGTTGAATGATGATGATTTAGTCATACTCAAATTTTTGTTTAAATAAAAACTGTATTGTTTACCGTCGGTAGTTTCTATTACAATATCTTCACTATTTTCCTTAGTCTTATTAGGACCAATCCAATAGATTTTAGAAATCATATCTTCTTCTAATTTAGAATCAACTAATAGCTTATCAATTATATTTCTTGCTGTAATTCTAGAATCGTTAAGTTTATTCCAGTCTTTTTCAATCGAAAAGTCAACTTCTCCAAAGAATCCATTTATTTTTGAATACTCTTCATCAGTTACACATCTACCATTTTCAAATTTACCCAAGTGTAAACGATTTTTAGATATTAATAAGTTTTTCAAATCAGTTAAAAATACTTGAGAGTTTTCCGAATATCTTGCCTTCATACCTCTATCTAAGATATTATCAAGAAATTCGTTATTAAGTAATACCATACTAACACAAATTTCAGAAACTAAATTAGAAGGATTATAAATAGTTTTTGGTCTTTCTAAATCGTTTTGAGCTTGTACTTGACTTTGAGCTTCTAAGAATAAGTTATATGATTTAACTAACTTCATTTAATTTTTAGACAATTTTAATATATATATTAAATTATTAGATCAGTTATTTATATATACACAATATGAAGTATTTGAAGTCATATCAAAAATATTTAGAATCATTAGTAATTGATGTCGCTTTAGTTGATATTGATATAAATGAGTCTCTCGGCATGTTCTATGAAAACATATTAAAATCAATTGGTGCTGAAGAAGTTGATATCTACGATACATTTCATTTACCACAACAAGATTTTGCGGATAAGTTAAATTTAGATTTACTAACAACTAATACTGAATTTATAAATTCATTATCAAGTATTGGTCTTAAAACATCATCACTTCAGAACACAGAAGATTTAGAAACTTTTTTGAATAAACCTTGTAGATTTATTTTAGTTTACAATATTGGTGCTAATGAGTTAGAAAATCCAATTTATATTATTTTCCAATCTTGGAATGATACACTTAATAAATGGGATGACTCTAAATTATACAAAGTGAATAGCGACATCAAAAACTTCTACGATAAGTTGTCATCAAAAGTAATTGAGATTGAACATGATGGCAATAAATATATCTATAACAGTTCTAATACCAATGAGTGGACTCTATCTAATATAGAAAAAGAAAATGATAAATTCAAAAAGTATTTCAGAAAAGATGAGTTTGAAAAGCTTATCAATGAACTGAAACCAACGATTAATATAATATGAAATATTTGAAAAGATTCAATGAATCATTGATGAATGATTATGAAGATTTTTTATTTTCTTTTTTTGATAAGGATCCAAGTTTTATAGACCAATCAGATAATTGGTTATATGTTGAATATAATCAATTTGTAAATCCCTCTGAAAGCTTAGTTCAAGCTGATATTATGTATGAGAAACTTAAAAGATATTTAAGTGGATCAAGATTTACCGATTTAATAATCAAAAGTGAAATGGATTATGGTGACTTTTATGTTTTAATTGTTAATAAGGAATTTTACAAAAAACATATTAAGGTAGAAGATTTGAAATGGGAACAACATGATTTAGCTAAAAATTTAGGGGATTTTGCTGGAAGTTTTAGAATGAGTGATGCAAGAGTAGTCAAGGGACTACCGAATAACTGTAGTCTAATAAGAGGTTTGAATTTCTCAGGAGGAATTGAATTTTGGCCGAAGGATGTTGAACCAGATCCGATCTATGTTAAAAACAATATTGAATTACAATATTTACTTTATAAACATACTATTTAGATATCTGTTGTTTGATATATTTTAATATTACCTGGTCTTTAATCTTGATGTCTTCGTTTCTATACCACTCCCAAGTAAATGTGCTTTCTAGGAATTTTATTCTTTTCTTTGTTAATTCAATTTCTTCTTTAACTAAAGCTATTTCGTCTTCTGATATTTCATAAGGAATTTGTAGCTTATTACAAATACTTAAAATTGGTAGTATATTATTTTCATCATATGCCATTGTTGCCTCAACATACAATTCTTTGAGATTAGTATCTTTAATTCTATCTGGATGTGTAGACTTTGCTATTAATCTATATAATTGTTTAAGTTTGGCATTTTCATCTATTTCAACTATTGTATCATCTATAACCTCAACCATCTCATCTTGGCCTTCATCAAAATAGTTTGATTCTTGAACTTGTTCAATGTTTTGATGTTCAGTATTTTTTTTAGTTTTCTCATCAAAAATATCTTTAAGACTTTGATGTGTATTTAGAAAATTTTCAACTGAATTTATAAATTCTTTATCTATTGATTGAATTAGTTCTGACCGATAATTATAATCCGATTTAATAAAGTCTAATTCTTTGATTAATCTATTGACTTCAAGATTTCTTAAGCTCTCCACAAGTTATATATCAAAAGATATTATTTCAGTTTCAAAAAATAATATATAAAATATGAATCTAACAAAGCTAAATATTGAAGAACTAGTTGAACTAAGAACTAAAATGATTTTAGAAAATCAAGATACTTCTGATATCAACATTCTAATAACCGAAAAAGAGCAAGAATATCTTTATTCAATATTTGAAGATACGAGTGGTACTGGTGGTCCAGCAGGTGCAGCAGGTGCGGCTAGTATCGGTATTGGTGGAGGTGGTGTAGCTTACTCAAACGCCGCAATTGGTGGGATGGGAGCTGTTGTTGCTGCTCAACCTTCTAATAACACTGGTGTAACTACAGAACCTGGGTATAGTGCAGGTGGTGGTACTACTGGATCTGGTGATGTTAGTATGCCTTACAATGCTGGTGGTACTAAAATGTTCCAGAAAGTACCAGTTGATAATAGAAAAGGTAATAACAAAAGAAGAAAGAATAAAATCTTAGCACAGTTAAAAAGTGCTGTTATGTCTAGACAAGATTTTACAAAAGGTCAAGGTGAAAGTAAATCAAAAAAACTTATGAACTTTGACTCTTTCTCAAAAGATGAGTTAAATAAGGTAACACACAACAAACAATAATTTTTTTTAATTTAATTAAACATTTCAATCATTTTAATCTAAAAGAAAGAAATCAATAAACTATGCCTAAATGCATACTACTTCTTGAAGACGGAAGTGTTTTTGAAGGAAACTCTTTCGGGAAAATCGGCACCACACTTGGTGAAATTTGTTTCAATACCGGAATGACCGGTTATCAAGAAATTTTTTCAGATCCATCTTATTTTGGTCAAATCGTAATTCTTACTAATTCACATCTTGGGAATTATGGATCAAATTCAGATGATATTGAGTCCGACAAAGTTCAAGTTTCTGGTGTAATCTGTCGAAACTTCTCGCAAAACTATTCAAGAAACAACGCGACATCACTACAAAAATATTTAGAAGACACGGTTGGTATAAGTGATGTAGATACTAGAGCACTTGTAAATCATGTCAGAGAGTTTGGTGCTCAGAACTGTATTATTTCATCTGAGATATTAGAATTATCTGAATTGAAAAAAAGATTATCTGAACATCCTAAAATGACTGGTCAAAATCTTCACAGTAAAGTAACAAGTAGTAAAATACAAGAAATTGGAACTGGTAAGAATAAAATTGGTATTATTGATTTAGGTATCAAATCATCTATTATAAAGAATTTACTTCAGTTCGATACCAACTTAGTTATTTTTCCGTCAACAACGGATTTCGAAACCATCAAATCTTATAAAGTTGATGGTTTTTTTATATCTAATGGTCCAGGTGATCCACAAGCAATGCCTGAGATGGTTCAACTTATTAAAAAGATAATCAATCTAAAAAAGCCAGTTTTCGGAATCTGTATGGGTCATCAATTAATTGGTATAGCCAACAACATAGATACTTATAAGATGTTCTATGGACATCGTGGTTGTAATCATCCAGTTAAGAACTTAGAAACCGGTAAGTGTGAAATAACCTCACAAAATCACGGATTCTGTCTCGTTAGAGAACAGATACTAAATAATCCAAATTTAGAAATAACACACGAACACTTAAATGATCAAACTGTTATGGGTATTAAAATGAAAAACCTACCAGTATTTTCAGTTCAATATCATCCAGAAGCAGGACCAGGTCCAAACGATTCAAAATACCTATTTGAAAAATTTATTAAAGAAATTAAATTATGCCAAGAAACAACTCTATCAGCTCAGTATTAATTATCGGATCCGGACCTATCGTAATCGGCCAAGCTTGTGAATTTGATTACTCAGGAACTCAAGCTTCAAAATCTCTTAAAGAAGAGGGTATCGAAGTCATTCTTATTAATGACAATCCCGCAACTATTATGACAGATCCACAAACTGCTGATAAAGTATATATGTGGCCTCTAACTCCTGATAGTATAATCAAAATACTAGAAACACATAACATAGATTCTGTTCTACCAACTATGGGTGGTCAAACAGCACTTAATCTATGTAAAGATTGTGACGAACTCGGAATCTGGGAGAAATACGATTGTAAAATAATCGGAGTTGATCTTAATACAATTGAACTCACTGAGAACAGAGATGAATTCAGAAAGTTTATGAAAAGATTAAATATCGGAATCTCAGAATCAATTGCGGCAAACACATTAGAAGAGGCCACTATAGCTTCTAAGAAATTAGGATTTCCACTTGTAGTTAGACCAAGTTTTACCTTGGGTGGATTTGGTGGTGGTTTTGCTAAAACTGAATCAGAATTTGAATCAGTTGTTACAAAAGGATTGGACGCTTCTCCAACATCTCAGGTATTAGTAGAAAAAGCAGTTCTTGGTTGGAAAGAATATGAACTTGAACTACTTAAAGATAATAATGATAATGTTACTATTGTCTGCACTATTGAGAACTTTGATCCAATGGGTGTTCACACTGGTGACTCAATCACAATAGCTCCTGCAATGACTCTTTCTGATACTACCTTTCAAAGAATGAGAGACATGTCAATTATGATGATGAGAAATTTAGGTAAATTCGCAGGTGGGTGTAATGTTCAGTTTGCAGTAGAACCTCAATCAGAAGAAATTATTGCAGTTGAAGTAAATCCAAGAGTATCAAGATCATCAGCACTTGCCTCAAAAGCAACAGGTTATCCAATTGCAAGAATCTCTGCTAAATTATCTATTGGTTATAATTTAGATGAAATATCAAATCCGATTGTTGGTAAATCAGCAATGTTTGAACCAAGTTTAGACTATGTAGTTGTAAAAGTGCCAAAGTGGAATTTTGAGAAATTTCCTAAATCCAATTCAACATTAGGTCTTCAAATGAGAAGTGTTGGTGAGTCAATGGCTATTGGTAGATCACTCACCGAAGCTCTTCAAAAAGCCATCCAAGGTCTTGAAGAATCAAAATGTGGACTAATTTCGATAGACTTTAAAAACTTAGAAGAATTATCTAACCCAACACCAAAGAGAATTTATCAAGTAAAATCAGCAATTGAAAAAGGTATTTCACTTGAATCAATACAAAGAGTTACTGGTATAGATATGTGGTTGTTAGAACAAATTGAGCATATTTGTAAAATTGAAATTGAATTAAAAAGAAAAATTAATAAAGAGTCATTACTTGTTGCTAAACAAAACGGATTTAGTGATGAACAAATTTCTAAAATAACTGGTGTATCAGAAGTGGATATTTATTCTATGAGAGAAAGTTGGAAAATCAACAGAATTTATAAAAGTATTGACACTTGTTCAGCTGAATTCAAAGCACAAACGCCTTACTACTATTCAACCTTTGAGAGACCTATTTCTTCATTAACTTCACAAAATGAAAGTCACTCTACAAATAATAAAAAGAAAGTAATATTCTTAGGATCTGGACCAAACAGAATTGGTCAAGGTATTGAATTTGATTATGCATGTGTACATGGAGTTCTTTCAGCTAAAGAATCAGGTTGGGAAACAATTATGATTAACAATAATCCAGAAACAGTATCTACTGACTTTAATCTACCAGACAAGTTATACTTTGAGCCAGTTACGCTTGAACATGTTTTAGACATAGTTAGACTTGAAAAACCATACGGTGTTGTAGTTCAATTAGGTGGACAGACTGCACTGAAACTAGCAGGTGAATTAGATAAGTTAGGTGTTAATATACTTGGAACTTCTTTTGAAGGTATTGATATGGCAGAAGATAGAGATAGGTTCTATTCGATATTAGATAAACACAACATACTTTATCCTAAGTATCATGTCATAAATAAAATTGAGGAAATCAATAATATTAACTTTGAATTTCCGGTCTTGATAAGACCGTCTTATGTAATTGGTGGACAAAGAATGAAAATCATAAATACACAAGAAGAATTACTCACACAATGTGAAGAGTTGATTGAATTTTTTCCTAATAATACGATTATTATTGATCAGTTTATAGAAAATGCTATCGAAGCTGAAGTTGATTTAATTTGTGATGGAGATGATATACATATTATTGGAATAATGGAACATGTTGACAGAGCAGGAGTTCATTCTGGTGATTCATACTCTTATCTTCCGACCAAAAACTTAGATAATACAATACTAAATAAAATTAAAGAATGGTCTAAACTGATTAGTATTAGTTTAGGAATTAAAGGTCTTATTAATATACAATTTGTTGTAAAGGAAAATAATCTATGGGTAATAGAGGCGAACCCTCGTTCTTCTCGAACAGTTCCATTTATTTCAAAGGCAAATGAAATACCTTATATTAAAATAGCGACTCAGGTAATTCTTGGAGACTTGAAATTAAAGGATTTTATATTTCCAGAATCTAAACTAAAAGGATGGGCACTTAAAGAACCAGTATTCTCAACACATAAGTTCGGAGTTGAAATCGAATTAGGACCAGAGATGAAATCAACTGGTGAAAGAATTATCTTTGAGAACGAATATTAAACTTTAATAAAAATTATATTTATAATAAAAGTTGAAAGCACCTAATACTAAACAAGAAAAAACAATTTTAGTTGGTCCGTCTGGATCAGGCAAAGACTTTTTGCTAAGAGGTTTAATTAAAAAAGAGTTAAGATATTCTCCTAAATTTACAACTCGTCCAAAACGACAACTTGAAAATGACGGGATAGACTACAACTTCATAGATAATCAAAATTTTGATCAATTAAATAATGAAGGATTAATAAAAGTTTTTCAAACATTCAATATCAAAGATCAAATTTGGCATTATGGTATAACAAAAGATAATTTCGACAATAATCAACTATTTATTATGACTCCTTTTGAAATAAATCAACTAACAGAAGATGATTTGAAGAAGTGTTTTGTTGTCTATTTAGATATAGATATTGAAATAAGAAGAAGTAGACTAAACAGAAGAAATGATAATAACGACTCAATAGATAGAAGACTACAAGCTGATTTGTTAGACTTTCATAATTTCAATAAGTACGATTTGAAAATAACAGATCCAGAATTCGAAGCTGATTGGGTCTATGATTTGATAAATTAAGGCTCTGTAAATTCTTGACCACCATCATAAAACTTCATACCTTTTAGTTGACCATTTATTGAATTACAAATTGTATCAGAGTTGGAAATAGTATTTTCAAGTATAGAAAGCATTATATTTAAAATCGAATATATCTTCAGAAGATTTCCTTCACTTTCATAGAATTGTGAATTACAAACTCCTTCGATTAGATCTATTGTAAGTGAAATTGTATCATTGTTTTTAACTTTCATCTTTTCAATAACTACTTTTGGAATACCAGATTGTTCCATCTCTCTTTCATAATCATAAATAATATTATTGATAAGTGATAAAAGACTAGTCCAAAGTTCAGAATCTTCCATCTTTTCAAAATCTTTTTTATCAACATAAATTTTTAGATTTTCTTTGTGTTTCTTCAAGAATATCTGCAGATATCTTCTGAATATTACAGTTCGATATTCGGTAGAAAATTGAAAAGTTGGAACCTTTGAGTACATCCAAAAGTCAATATAATTAAAGATATCATGATTTAAAATATCACCTTCAGTTATTGACTTAACTTTAGATTGACTATTAGATTTATTTTTAATAATAATATCTAATAAATATTCAGTGATTTTACTTATTATACTTGAAAACCAACTAGATTTAACTATTAGCCAAAGAACTATCAGAATTACTCCAACTACTGTTCCTCCGAATCCATATTGGTTTAATAAACTTATTAATTCTGAAAAATCCATTTTTGATTATAAAATTTTATTGTTCTTTATATATTAAAACAAGATGTTATTTAATTGAAGAAATTAAATATTTAATATATAAACAAACAAAGATAACAAATTACATGAATTTAACTGAGATTACTTTTGATAAAGTAAAAGCTGAAATCGATGACTTTCTAAAAAAGGAATATTCCAAAGCGAACATTCTTTTTTCTAATGCATCACCTTATGGTCAAATCTTGTCAGTTCTTGAGAATTTGTATCAATTGTCTATGCTCTACATGAAGAATAGTATTAGACAATTTGACTTATCTGATGTAAATGCCAACAACTCTAGAATTATTAGAAATGCTGCAATTTTTGCAGGACATTTACCTGGTCGAAATATTAGCGCTACTGGAACATTAAAAGTAAGTATCAAAACATCAGCTGATATAGCTAAGGATGTACCAGGAAGTAGAGTGAGTTTTACAAATAGACAAGCGATTAAAAATAAAACAAATGGTTTAGAGTATTCAATAAATTTAGGAGCTGAGAAATCAACATTCAAAATTACGCCTAACTCACAATTCTTTTTACCAATAATACAGGGTAAGTGGGAAAAAAGATTTTTTACTGGCACTGGAGAAGAAAACCAAACATATCAAGTTACAATCAGAGGAAACACCAAAGATGTAGAAAATTTTAATTATGAAATATTAGTAAATGGGGAATACTGGTCAACTAAAAGACATATATACGATCTTCTACCAGATGAGAAAGCTTGTGTTGTTAGAACTGGCTTTAATAGTGGTATAGATATAATATTTGGTAATGGTGGTTTTGGTATGATACCAAGAATTGGTTCAGTTATCGAAGTGAACTACTTAGTAAGTGATGGATCAACTGGTTCTATATTCAGAAGAACACAAAATGATTGGACATTTATTGAACCTGCACTTGATGGATTCGGTAATACGATTGACATAGCAGATTTATTTGATGTTTCAATTTACACAGATATAAACTTTGGTGCAGATAAAGAATCAACTACTTTTACAAAGAATATTTTACCAATTGTAAGTAATAATTTCGTATTAGGTTTACCTCAACAATATGCATATCAGATTAAGAAATTAGGGGTATTTTCTCATGTTAATGCTTATGAAAGATTTGGTACTATTTACATAGTTGCAACTCCGAACATTAAACTTTTCAAGAATCAAAATGCTAATTATTTTGATATTGATATTAGAGCTTTCGAATTAGATAGTTATGAAAAAAGTAAGATAGATATTTATTTAAGAACCGGTGGAAACATACAACTGACTAAAAGATATCAGATCACTTCACCAACATTATCATATTATGTGATGAATGTATTTATCATAACCTATTCTGATGCACAAGATGATAGTGTCAATGCTCAGATCTACGATAAGGTTTCTGAATATTTTCTAAATTTCACTAGATTAGATAGAGTACCTAAAAGTGATTTAGTGGCACAAATAGCTTCTATTTATGAGATTCACTCAGTTGATATTAATTTTGTATCAAAAAAGAATGAGGATTATCATAGACAACAATTGATCAACGAACAAAATAAAAGAAATAGGTTTGCTTCTAAAGCAGCCTTAAAAACCAATAAACCAAGTTCAACATATGATCCAAATGCTCAATTAGGTTTAGATCCAGTTTTAGGTGATATTATATTTGAACCAAGTGAAATACCAATTGTAAGAGGTGGTTGGTATGATAGAAATACTGTTTATTATTCAGATAACATCGAAGATAAAGGATTAAGATCAATTAATATAATTAAGAAGAGTAGTATAGATCCAAGTAACAGACAACAAATCTAATTGAAATATGTATTACGAAGAAAAAGATCTACCAGAGTTACATTATATGAAACATCGATATGATGACGATACGAATTTCATAGATTATGAAAAAAGAATATTAGATTCTACTACAACTCCTTACTTATATAATAATGATATAATGAATACATTTCTCAAGCTATTACAGAGACCGGTGTCAATTTTATTCGATAATGTAAATATTATCAAAAATTTCAAAAATTACACGGTCGATAAATATTATTATAAACATAAAAATTAAAAAACCATTAAATTTTATTAATATATAAGTAATAACAAAAACTATTAAAGGTAAATGATTAAAAAGAACGAAGAAACAGGAAAAGAATCAACTAAGATTTCATCTTTTAAAAAATTCTCTGAATTATCTGGATCTAAAAAACAAGAAGTTCAAGAAGATCCACACTCTTCGGCATTACCTGAAACTGAAGGTGATAGACCTGCTGTTCCAAATCTTCCTTATAAGAAGTCAAAAGGTGAACAGTTTATGTCAACTAATTACATGATGCCAAGTGGTCAAACAGTTGATTCTGAAGAAGACGAATCATCAGATAAAGCTAAAAATGAAGATGTTAAATTCTATGGTAAAGTTGCAAAACTACCAAAAGGAGTCAAAGCATCTAAAGGGTTTAACTTCTTAGAAAATGTAAAAGTTTCTAAGTCATCAATTTGGTACATCATGGTTGAAAGACAAGACAACGAACTTCAAATGGTTAAGTATAACTATAAAAAGGGTGTTGACTTAGTTAAATTTGTTACAGATTTAAAAGAATATTACTGTTCAAAATACTCAGACAATGAAAAAATCGTAAAAATGATTGAAGGAATTTCAATCGATGGTAATGATAAGTACTCTTGGGTGAAAGATATACCTTTAGTTGAAGTAGATGGAAGAAAAATGATTTCCATCATCACTGAAGACTTGATAAAATTATTAAGTAAATAAAAAAAAGAGACTTAAAAGTCTCTTTTTTTATTTTAATATCTCTTTAATTATAAAGTCTTTCCTCTTTTGCAAATCTAT
>JACCDO010052957.1_pt1 | contig 14297 bp, 17 predicted proteins | sample 7446101 | NCBI WGS metagenome assembly JACCDO01 (sample SAMN15323440, study PRJNA562643) | freshwater metagenome | isolation source: river surface water | place: USA:Blue River Watershed | collected 2017-08-16
CATATTTAGTGTCTTCAGCCATCTTTTTCCTAATCGATAGTTGGCAAAACCAGCATCAAATAATATTTTACCATAATATTTGATTTAACTAGTCTTTAAGTTCCTTAACTAGACGCATTCCATAGTACTCTTTAAGTTCTGGGACTAGAGTGACGAGCTGTGCCACCTCATCTAGGGGGAGCGCATCGAGGTCAATTCTCTCCTCTACGGGACCATCCTGAGTGTCAATGGTTACGTGAATAACATTTTCTTTGGTATTTTTATCCATAAGTAAACCCTACCTTAGTCCTTAGCTTTCTTCTCTACTTCTTCCACATTGCTAGCAGAAAGAATACCAGATTCAACTAAGAATTCCTTAAATACTTCGCTAGCTTCTCCAGTCTGTAGGAACTTAGAGAATGATTCTGCAAAGTGCTCTCCGTAGCTGCTTTCGCCGTAACGAGTAATCTTTTCGGCTGCAACCTTTGCATATCTAGGGTTGGTTTTAAAGCCAAAGATATTGATGAAGTTTTGGATTGTGTGGCCAAACTCGTGGGCGATTACGTGACTGAATGGGGTACCAAAGTATGCATCCTCAGGTAGCCCGCCGCCACGCAAGGCTTCAGCATTTACCAAGATAGTGGTAGTAAAGCTTCCATCGCTCTTAGGTAGGGCTATGTTAACTCCAAGAACTCCGCCAGGGTTCAAACCACCAGCTGATCTATAAAGAGCAGAGAACTTCGATTCCTTAGACACTAGTCGGATCGTGTGGTCCATGTTGCCGAAGGAATCAGCAATACCCTGGTCACCTAAGAACTTGTCAATCGACTGAATAGTTCCAAAGTAGTCAGTAAGCTCGTTCTCTGGGAATGCAGGAATTAGCTTTCCGTTAGGTCCTATCTCAAGATCCACAGAAATGTCGCGGATTGCGCCGTCGGTCTTTCTATACTTTGCAGGCTCCTTTAGGATTTCAGCAATCATTTGCTGCTTAGTCATTCCAAAGAATCCACGCTGCTTAGAGTGTTTTAGCTCGAGTAGGGTGCGAATCTCTGAGTCAGTGAGATCTGGGTACTGAGTCCGAGCAGCTTCAATAAGCTTAGCTAGCTCGCCAGCATTGAAGTAAGAAGTAGCGTTAAGTGACGAAGAATCATACTCCCATCCTGGGAACTTATCCTTCAGATCAGAGGCTAGCTCGTCAATCTCTCGCTGAACTTCCTCGTTTAGGGCCAGCTGCTGCTCTGCGTTTCGCTTAGCATTCACTGGAACATTGAAGTCTAGACCAACACTCTTTGGACGCTCGATGGTGTTAGGGTCAGTCTCAAACTCGATTGCGTCAAGGTCAAAGTCTGGGTCAGACTCGTCTAGGTCAGGAATGATCTGCTTAGTTGGCTTAGCAGCTTCTACATTGCTAGTGATTAGCTTAGGTCCGCGCTCTTCGCCAGCAGCTACAGCTGCCTTCTTAACCTCGCCATCTCGGTTGATGTAGAGGATTCCAAAGCCCTTTTTGTCGTCTTTACCGACAATAGGGACAGACTCAACTACAACACCTAGGTTTGCACCTTCCTTGCTGTAGAAGTTATCTCCAGGGACTAGATCATCGACCTTAGAGATCTTGTCTGGGATAGAGGTCTGTCCAGGGAATCGCAGTGTTCCAGGAGTATAGAACACGCCGCGCTCTTCGCGAAGTCTAGCTCCAGAAACACGTCCCTTATATGAGGTCAGGGCTGTTTCTTGATCTTTAAGAATTGCAAGACTTGTCGATGGTAGAGAGGTTCTCTTACCGTCAGCGTCGATAACTGTAACATAGTCACCGTAGTCGAAGATGTCATCGCTTTGAGCTGGAGCAGCTGTGTTGACCTTCTGTCTTGCAACTACCTTAACAACTGACTTTTCACCAATGTTGTTGGTGTACTCTACTACCTGTCCAGGCTCTAGAGAAGTAACCTTGTCCTTTGATGACCAAGGCACTGCTCGATTTTCTGGGGTGTCAAGAAGATTCTTCTGAACAGCCTTAGATGCCATAGTAACGGCCATACCGAAGCTACGCTTATCTGCATCTGGAAAACGCTCTGCAAATAGTTCACGGATTGCTGCTCTAGCTTCTTCGTGAGTTTGTTCGTCTACTGGGAGACGACCAAATACTGCACGAAGGCGAGCTTCTAATGCATCACGGTCTCCACGCTCGTAGGCCTCAAAAGTGCTAGGGACTTCTTGTTCAAGTAGAGTTCCATTGACAGGGTTAACACGCTGAGCGTAGCCAGTCGAGTAATACTTGGCACTTTCAGCAACAGTCTTGGTTCTGCCCTGGTACTTGAAGTATAGGGAGCGCTCTAGAACGTCGTTAGCGTGTATAGCTGTGTCAAACGTTGGGCTGTACTTACGAGTTTCTTTTCCAGTCAGGATGTCTGCAAGAACCTCTGGACCGTTGGTCTTACCAATCAAAGACTGAACAGAGTCACGGGCATCCTTGTGTAGAAGAGTCTGCTCCTCACCAGTGTCTAGGTCCTTGAAGTGGAACATGTAGGCAATCTTCTTTTCGCCAGTAATGGCTGCGCGAATTTCCCACTGAATGTTCTTACCGTTTTCCTTAGAGGTTTCCCTCATCAGAACTAGCTGACCTCTGTCGTTAAACTTAGAGTTCTTGTAGGTGTCAGCAAGGAAGTTAAGCATGGCGTTAGGGTCGCGAGGTTGGCGAACTTTACCCTTTGCGTCAGTCTCTAGTACTGCTTCACCGTTCTCATCGACTAAGGCTTCTAACTTAGTCTTGCGAAGTTCTTCTAGCTCCTCTGGTGTGAAGGACTGACGCTTGATGGTCTTACCGTCATCCATGCGACGCTTAGCAGCACCTACTTTCTGAGGCTTAGCTGGAGCTTCTGGGGCTGCAGGTGCTTCAGGTGCTTCAGGGGCTTCTGGTGTAGATGGTTCAGCACTTTCTGGAGCCTGTGGAGCCTCTGGAGTTGCAGGAGCCTCTGCTTCTGGAGCTGATGGGATCTCGGCCTTAGGGGCAGGCTTAGCTGGCTTAGTCAGACTCTTCTTACCCTTGACAACAGAATACTCGGCTTTAGGGTTTAGTGGGAAGTTTCTAGTCTGTATGGTTTTTTCAGGATTTCTAGGGTCCTTCATTGGCCTAGTCACTGGTCGACCATCCATAGTGGTCAACCTCATGGTGCCAGCTTCGAAATCAATAGCCTCTACAATGTAGTCGTTCCCATCGCTTCCGCGGATTACATCGTTTCGGTTCAGGCTAAATCCTTTAACCTTTTTAACCTGAGGGGCGGCTTCTGCTTTTTGAATCAAAGCATCAAGAGTCTCTTTAGTGTCGCCATTGTAAGCAATCTCTGCCATGATCTCGCCAACTGGGTCACGAGAAATTAAATCTGGACTACCGTCTTCGGCCTTGGAGCTCTTATCAAATTCATCTGGATCTACACCAGATTCACGAAGTAATCTCTTAACTTCTTCGGGGTTTTCTGCTTCGAATCCAGCTGGCATTTCTGCAATAGGAGAGTTCTCTCTACCGTCCTGCTCTGCAGCCTTCTCTTCAGGAGTAAGCTCGCCGCGCCCTAAGCGCTCATCTTCATCAGTAATCGGCTGAGAGTTAGAGAGTAGGTCTTCAAGTGCTGGGAGTTTAGAGTCTTCTAGTGTCTTAACTGGTTTGCCGAACTTATCAGTCCTTGCACCCTTCTTGCCGTCCTTAGCATCAGGAATAATTGCCTTGAACTGTTGAAGGTTTCTAGACTCAACTTCATATACGCCAGCTTTTAGCCCAGATTCGTTCCCCTCTGAAACCATAACGCGAGCAAAACCTGGTCGACCAGATGGACCTACATAAACACCGCGAGCAGTGGCAACTACCAAGTTGCCCTTACCAGTACGGAAGCGGAACAGTACGTCCGCACCCATCTCGATCCATTGTCCCTCGTCATCACGAGGCTGGATTCGCCAGAAACCCTTGTTAGCACCATCGTTTAAACCGATGCCAGCAGTTAGTGCGGTGAAGGTCAATTCTTCGGACATGAAATATCCTCTACAAATAAGATCAGAAGCTATCTAAAATTTTACCGTAATAATATTTAATTGACTTTAGAGTAGCGGTCAGATAAGTTTTTAATCTGCTTAAGAGTGGCTTCTGTCAGTGAGCCACTCGAAACCATAGCCCTAATTCTAGTGCTTGCGTGGAGGGACTTAACGTAGTCAGAGTCTTCACTAAATGCAGTAAGCAGTGCCTCTCTGCCAGAATTATCTAAGTCAGGTGCACCAGCAACCCAAGACGCAGCTGCTGAAACCGAGCATTCGGTGTCTGGATGTCCCTCGGCCGTGAATTCAGCATACTCGGAAAAGTCTTCTCCATCAGCTACAGTTCCAGTAGTGGCGTACTCGGCAAATGTGTGAAGTTCCCACATTATTGCTGCGTGGATATCATCGCAAGACGATAGGTAGCTGTACTTATCTAACGCGGCCCTCGCCACCGAGTAAGCAGACTCTTTAGAGATGTGGCGAGATACACCGAAGGATGAGTTAACATCATCAATCAAGTAGTCAATAGTTGCAGAAGAGGGTACGCAGTTAGGGACTCTCTTACCGTCTTTCTCCTTCATGCCAACCTGGACGTATCCAGACCAGCAAGGATCATCTTCGTCCTTCTCTAGAGCGGCTTCAGCCTCGTCTTCGACTTCAGGAGCGATGATTTCGTCTTCAACTAGAATCTCTTCTGGAGCTGCAGCCCCTCCAGTAGCAAGAAGTACCTTTTCAATGTATTCCATTAGCGAACCCCTAAGAATGCCTTAATCTGCCAAATCCACTTAGCGTACATGTCCATACGTGCAGCCAAGAAGTCCATTAGTCCCTGCAGATTGCAGTGGTTGGCGTGGCGGAAGGTCTCTTCGTGGCAAGCGTATAGGTGCTCCATAATCCTGAGAGCTGACTGCAACAAGAACTGAGTAGAAGTACCGTCTTGGCGCTCTTCCTTGATACATGACATCTCAATGAAGTCAGTCAGTAGGTACGGTGCTGGGTATCCAACTTTGAGGATATTCTCGGCTAGGTCGTCCACGGAACTATCTACGTCCTCATATAAAGTTGCAAAGAATTCGTGGTATTCACCAAAGTCTGGTCCAAGTACGTTCCAGTGGTAGCCTTGAAGAATAAATTTTGCGGTAACTACATCAGATAGCAATACTGCTAACTTCTGTGCTACATCCATTTTGCTGCTTTCCATGTTATGCCTCTGGTTCTGCTAGTCCTGGAGCTGGCGCTTCAGTAGATGGGGCAGCTTCGGGGGATCCGCCCTGTAGTAGTTGATCGATTTCTGGTGGAATAGGCTGACCAGTCTCGGCCATGGCCTGCTCTCGTACTTTGCCCATTAGATCTGGAGCTACCTGACCCAACAAGCGCTCGGTCAGCTCTGGGCTTACCATGCCTTTAGACATAACTAGGCGAAGTGCATATTCATTTGGATCTGGAGCATCTGTCTCCGAGAATCCGTGAGCACGACGCCAAGCATCATAAGAAATTGCAAGTTTGTCGAATCCCATGTCGGCATCTGCAGCGCGGTCATTGCGGGTAGCGACAAGACTTGGGTCATACCAGATGCAAACATTTCTAACCTCATCTTCAGAGTAGCCGTTTGCAACTAGGTATGGACGCAAGTACATAACTGTCAGTGCGTCAACAATGAGTAGCATTAGAGGCTCGATGTGCGCCTTGTAGAGGGCTTCATCGATCTGAAGAGCGTTAGAGTACTTAACGTTAGCAAGTCCCGTCACAACGTCTTTAGGGACGTCTAGGCCCTGCATGATGCGCTCTAGTACACGGTCAGCACGCTGAGCAAGAGCTGGGTCGAATGAACGCTCGAACTTGAACTGCTTAATCTTGTCGCCAAGTTCAGCAGGTCCACGAATGATCAACGGAACAACGGCGCTCGCAGAGTCCTCGTCCTTAATCGGAGTGGTCATCGCGTCGATTAGCTGATCTTCAAAGTCGTCAGCTGCTTCTTCAGGAGTGTAAGTCTCGTTGTAATTGCCATCTTCATCGTAAGGATAGTCAGGATCAGGACCAGCAGCAACAGAAAGACCGTCTGGCAAGTAAAGAGCACCAGCGTTGAGGCGTGAACGTGCTGTCGCACGGAAGGTACGGTTTAGAAGTAGAAGCTCGGCACAAAGATCTAGTAGGCCACGGAGCGAGGAATCGGCCTCCTGAGTATAGCGAGGGTGTGAACGCCAGATACGTCCAACAAAAGCCTTACTAGGTAAAAGGATCGCCTCTTTGTTGCCTTGAGACATCATTCCACCAGTACCGACATCGCGGCGTGGGTTGATTATGTAGTTACCTTTTTGGTCAATCTGGAGCTCGTCTACTGATCTAACATCCCATGACTCTGGCAACCCAGACCCAACGCGCTCAGGGATCTGTACTAGGTAGCACTCACCAGTAACCTGCAAGTTAAGAGCTGCATCCTTAAGAAGACCAGCCTGCCCACCAAAAGCTGAGCTAAGTCGGTCAAGTGCACGCTGAGAAGCTGCAGCTAGTCGAGGGTCAACTTTAGTGACATCTTGAATTGGTGCTGGCGCTTCATTTGGATTATTGATTGCTGCGGCATATAGTCGAATACGAGATACAACAGACGCAACTAAGTTAAATGCGTACTTGATTTCTCCGATTGAGTCGTAGTACTCCCAAGCTTCGGTTTGCCACGAAGTAGAAGCGGACTGGCGGCGAGCTTTAAAGATTTCAGCTTCGCCTTTGTCGCTCAAGTTAACCTGAGCAGCAGCTGCAGTTAGTGGACGAGGAGTATTAAAAACCTGAGGCTCGGCATACACGATTCCAAACGAGTCAACTGAGATGCCAGGAGCTACGCGAGTAGCGTTCTTTGGGGCTGAAGCGCGGAAGTTTCTACGAGTCTCGCTCGGCTTTGCGTTTTCCTTCTTAAAAATACCCAAGGGGGCTCCTAAATTGTTATCGCTCTAGTCGAGCTGCGATCAACCCTATTAAAGCAGAGATAGCCAGAATTAATGATACCACAAATGTAAAATCAGGTAACAGATAAGCAGAGATTACAAATAAAATTGAAACCCAGAACCCTAGGCACCAATAGCACGTAAAAAGGTACCCAAATTTAGTATTTGGAGGAAATCTGTCCCAGATTCGGTCACGTACTGATTCAAATAAGGCATCTTCTACAAAAAATCTAGTAACTCGATACGCAGCTAGGGATAAAATCACAAATGATGTGAGATCAAAGCTAACCATTAGTCTTCCTGTCTTTAGCTGGTCAAAGTTTTATATGGATTCCAACCACGAAGGCGAGAACCGCAGCCGCAACCAGTGTCTTTCTTGAATGCTAGCATCTTTCCAGACGCAGTAACAACAAAAGAATCCTTAGTTGGCTCACTTGATGGGATAAATTCATCATAAACTTCACGAAACACTATCTGTGGGCCGTCGTGCCCGTCTTTTGCAACAATAATTTGCGTGTCTGTGATGATTACACGTGTAATTTCTAAGTAATTTGACCCCTGAGTGGGCTCAAAACTACGCATAGTGGTGACATCTTCAATTTTTCCTGGCCCGATGGCGGCTAAGTGGCAGGGAAATCGGTCAAGCAGAATTTTCACTATTTCACCCTAAAAATACGGCCTGCGGGGCGATTATTTGGGTTTACAACTCCCAATTTGCGGTCTGCAAAGCTCTTTGCACGGATTTTTCCACCCGTAAAGCCTGGAGGTGGCTTAATTAGCAGCGCAGTGAGCGCGTGAACCAGTGCATCAACACGGTCTGGAGACTTAGAAGCACTTTCTGGGATCCATGAGTACATCTGAGACTCTAAATCTTGCAGGTATCCAACATGGTGGACGCGCTTTTGCTCGTATGCCAATACTACTGGCTCTGCTCGGAGGGCTTTTCCGTATTTAGAGTGAACTTCAAGTACTTTGATAGTTGGATCGATCGCGTTGATGGCATTACGTACAAGTGCGCCACCCTGATTAACTTCGGCAACAACGGGACAACCCCACTTACGAGCCATTTCCACAACTTTACGGGCCCAGGTGTCTGGGGAACCATGAACTGTAGCGTCTTCAAGAACCCAAGCATTGCGCTTATAGAGGTCTGGTTCTGCAGTCGCAGAGCAGACGACAATACCACACTCGTCGCGGGGATTCTCAGCAACCGAAGGGTCCACGCCGATAATACGTAGCGGAGTACTTGGAGGGTAAACCATCTCTCGAGCCGATTCAACCATCTCTTCATTCCAAAGAGCTCCTTCGACGTCATCAAGCATCTCACCGTAGAGTTCCTGACGAGCTAGGCTGGTTCCTTCATATACGCCAGTAATTGTATCCAAATATGCTTGAGATAAGTTACCAGCGTTATCTAGAGTTGAACCTCTAGTTACGACAACCTTGGCACCGCCAGGGCGGTCAGTGCGAGATTCTTCAATAAGTTTGTATAAAAGCGGAACTCGTTTCGGAGTAGTGGTGCATATAAGTTTTGGGCTTCTACCGAGACGAGTACCAACTCGAAGGTTATCAAACGCAGTCATACCTGCGGCATCTGGAGTTTGACGCCAAGCGGCGATCTCATCGCCCCAGGCATGAGTGAACTGAGGACCACGAAGCGAGTCAGGCTCATCGGCGGTGAAGAGTGTGGCGGTATTTCCGTTAGGCCAAGTTAGACGACGCTTCGAAGGCTCGTAGTGTGGTTTCTCTGAAGGCGGTGAGATGTTGATAATCCCAGACTCACCTTCAACAATAACGTCACGCACGTCAGCTGCGGTACGAGCTACTAGAGCAAAGCGACGCTGACCTTCGTTGGTGTATTTAGCCTGCTCTCGAACCCACTCGGACGCAAGACGGGTCTTACCGAAACCACGACCAGCTAGAACTAGCCAAACGTTCCAGTCATCGCCTTCAGGAGCAAACTGCTCTGGTCTACCCCAAACCGACCAGTCCCAGACGAGAGATTCAGCGTCCATTCCAGCTAGAATGACATTACGCTCGTCTTCGGGCAGCTCTGCAAGCTGCTCCATTATGCTTTTACCCATAAAGCTATTCTAGCTCAGACATTGAACGTAGAGCAGAAACTGGTACCAAATATGTTGGTTTTCCATTTTCTTCTCCGTTAATCAGTTCTGGGCGAAGAACTTCATTCGGGTAGCACCAACCATGTGCAATAAAGTCTGGAGTTCTATAATCGTTGATTGCACTGCGAATAATTTTCTTTTCTGGTCCACCAGTTAGTAGAACGTATGGAGAGTTTAGTTTGTCGACATCTCCGCTGAAACGTAGCGTTGGCTCTCGTAATCCACCATCAGTAAAACGGTAGCGAACTTCCCAGATGCCGACATCTGGCTCGCCCTTTCTGGTGTTCACACTTGGTGCAAAATCATCCATGCCAAGCATTCTGGCAAATGCAATCTCAGACATAACTGTCATCGTGTGCTGCCAGGTCTCCCACATATCTCCCTCGGAGTATCTGCGGTTTGCTTCGGGTGCGCCTAGGTACGGCTGCTGTCTAAGAAATCCGACACTACAGGCTAACGCTTCTTCAGTGGGGGTCAGCCCATAGTTCCATCTGCTCATGCTTAGAGGTTAGCAAACATCAACTAAAAAAGCAACTATGCAGTCCACTTTTCGTCTAAGCCATCAAAGATAGTTTTAGTGTAATTAAACGCAAGGATGGCTTCGTCAATAAACTTCTGGTAGTCCTTCGGATCAATGATAGTGTCCAGGTTTTCGCGGTAAGTCTCCTTGTAGCGGACGCGATCGCCGATGTCGTCGAAGTCGTAGAAGGATAGGAAGTTTGGTGGAATCGAAAGGTTGCGTGCAACGAGCGCTCCTATTGCCTGACCTCCCGAGAGATCGCCAAGATAGCGAACGTAGTGGTGAGCTAGAAGTCGGACCTCGTCCTTCTTCTGAATTAGCTTATTAATGTGTCGAACATACTTGATTGTCTCGTTGAGAACAATTCTTGTTCCGATGTACTCAAGATCAGAAATAATGCGCTCGAATCGATCGAGGCGACGGTCAAAGAATGGAAGCTTACCTTCCCACTTTTCGATTGCTTCATAGATTGGAGCGAGCTGAGCTAGGTAGTCAAAGTATGCCTCTGATGGCAAATCACCCTTCATCAGAGCAACCATAAATGGACTGCGCTCAGCGGCAACGTGAGCATCTTTAGATGCCTCGCGAACTAACTGAGAAAGCATAGGTAATCCTTACTGGTTTAGGGGGAATTAGATTCTACCATAAGTAAAAGACGCGGGCCCGATCGAGAATTCCCAATCCAAAGCCCGCGCCTCTTACAGAGAGTTACGACCAGTCAGCGCAATGCCGATAATCGTTCATGCCTCTAGGTTCAGTCTACTAGAACTTATCTAGTGTTGTCAACTTATACCAGACCCAGCAGAAGTCACTCACAAACTTCTCTAGAGCATCATCTGAAGCGTAGACTTCAGCTAGTGCACGTAGAACAGAGTTCGAAGCGAAGACTAGGTCTGCACGAGTAGCAGTCCACTTACGCTCTCCGTTGTAGTAGGAGTGCGAACCGTAGACGCCCTTCTGGTCAGCCTTTGGAGCCCAAGCGATGTTGATATCCAAGAGGTTGCGGAAGTAGGAGTTGTCTAGAACACCAGGAGTCTCGGTTAGAACACCGTGCTTGGTGCCACCGTGAGTTGCGCCTAGTACACGTAGACCACCGACAAGAACCGTCAACTCTGGCGGAGTCAGATCAAGTAGAGCTGCCTTCTCGAGTAGTAGACGCTCTGCAACATCCTCGGTGCCTGCAGGGATCCAGTTAGTGAATCCATCGGCTAGAGGCTTCAGGTAGTTGAATGACTCGACGTCAGTCCACTCCTGAGTAGTGTCAGTGCGCCAGTTCTCAAAGTGAATCTGCTCTGAAACTCCAGCTAGAGATGCTGCACGCTCGATTGCAACGTTAGCACCAAGAATAATCAAATCAGCATTAGTTAGCTTGATGTGATTAGACAGCTGAATAGACTGCAGAAGATTAACTACTTCGTGAATCTCGTCAGGATTGTTAGACTCCCAGCTAATCTGTGGCTCAAGTAGAACGCGAGCACCGTTAGCTCCACCGCGCTTGTCCGAGTTACGGAAAGTCGAGATAGATGACCAAGCTGTACGAATCAGCTTAGGGGCGATTTCTGGGTTCATATCAATTGCACGCAAGATATCTGCCTTCAGCAAGTAAAGCTGAGGAGCAGAGATTGGGGTGACCGAAGTCTCTCCAATAACTGGGTCCTGCCAAATTAGATCTTCGGTAGGAGCCTCTGTACCGACATAGCGTGCTCGTGGGCCAAGGTCACGGTGAGTAAGCTTGAACCAAGCACGTGCGAATACTTCTGAGAAGTAGTCGAAGTCTGCAAGGAACTTCTGGCAGATAGCATCGTACTTCTCGTCACCGAATCGAAGAGCTAGGTCAGTGGTCAACATGCGAATCTCAACAAACTCATTCTTCAAGTGAGCGTGAGGAGCAAGGTGAACCTCGTCTGCAACTGGACGCCACTGCTTTGCGCCAGCTGGAGACTCTTCCAGCTCCCACTTGTCGTAGCCGTAGATCATCTTTAGGTAGTCGTTGTCCCACTGGGTTGGGTTTGGGGTCCAAGTAACTTCTAGACCAGAGGAGATAGTGTCCTCCGAGTGGCCCTTACCCTGTGAGTTTGACCAGCCAAGGCCAGCCTGGTGGATTGGAGCACCTTCTGGCTCAGCGCCAACCTGGTCTGCAGAACCTGCACCGTGAGTCTTACCGAAGGCGTGACCACCAGCAATTAGCGCAACAGTCTCCTCGTCGTTCATTGCCATACGGCCAAATGTCTCGCGGATGTCTGCAGCGGCTAGCTTGAAGTCTGGATTTCCATCTGGACCTTCAGGGTTTACGTAAATAAGACCCATCTGAACTGCAGCAAGAGGACCTTCTAGAGTTTCTGCACCGCGTGACTCATCGTAACGCTTGTTTGCTAGCCACTCGGTCTCTGAGCCCCAGTAGGTGTTGTCTGGCTCCCAGACATCTTCACGTCCACCAGAGAATCCATAAGTCTTAAGGCCCATATCCTCAAGTGCAACGTTACCTGCAAGGATCATCAAGTCGGCCCAGCTGAGCTTCTTGCCATACTTCTGCTTTACTGGCCAAAGTAGACGGCGAGCCTTGTCTAGGTTTACGTTGTCTGGCCACGAGTTCAGAGGAGCGAAACGCTGTAGACCCTGACCGCCACCACCGCGACCATCAGTTGCACGGTAAGTTCCCGCGCTGTGCCAAGCCATGCGAATAAAGAATGGACCGTAGTGGCCGTAGTCTGCTGGCCACATCGGGTGCGAGGTCTTCATAACCTGAGCAATGTCAGCCTTAACTGCATCAAGGTCTAGGCTTAGGAATTCCTTCTTGTAGTTGTAGTAATCGTTTAGAAACGGATCACTCTTCTCTGAGTTGTGGGTCAGCGCATCAGTTGTTAGCTGCTCTGGCCACCACTTAGTTGTGTTGGTAGTTCCTGTAACGTTAGACGCTCCGTGCGGAACTGGGCATTTCTCTTCTGCCAATTTATTCCTCTCCTAGTTGTCTTTTTGTAGGTGTGCGCAAACTGCACGCGCAATAGTGTCAGCAAACATGAGCTGCTGCTCTTCAGTGGAATTAAACCATCCACCAACCTTAGGAAATTCCAAGGCTTTTGCATTTCCCGAGAGAATGTCATTAACTCGGGCTGCAACAAGAAGTGCAAAACGCTCTTGCTGTAATTCTACGTTGTATTGGTCGATAAGTTCCTGCATTATTGCTTATCCTCGATCACTCGGTTGTCTTTAATAATTGGCTGATAAACCTTGGACTTTGCAGTTTTCGGCTGAATGTACCCGTAGCGAGCCAAGCGGAATCGAATGGCACCATGAGTAATTCCAAGTCGTTTCGCTAAACGATATAGCGTAACGCCTTCAACAGTGCGAGCATGGTTAAGCAGTGCGGTGTATTCCTCTGCCTCTGCGCGATATTTAGATCCGTTTGCTCTAACCTGCTGTGCGTAAGGCTGTAGCTCAAGCAGGCGGGCTAGAGTTTCTGGGCTAGGCTCGATGTACTCGCGTGGCTGCTTCTCTTCTGCAATAGGTGGCTCTGGAATCTGAATTCCAAGGTCATACTTGAATTCGTCAGCAAGAGCTGCAGCAGCAGAGGAGTTCGCAATTTGACGAACGCGCTCGCGAGTAAGACCAGATGCGTTTGAGATCGCCTCGTAAGTCCAGTTAGCCTCTACTAGCTGCTTTATTAGTAAGTCACGCTTCTGGTTGTCTGAGAAAAGTTCGAATTGAACTCGAATCTCCTCGGGCAGCCTTTGATTTTTCTTGATGTACTTCTTGTCGTCGCTTGTGGTAGTCATTTTTCTCTCTTTTGTTATCGGATGAAGCGTTTCTTACCGATGTTGTTGTTATCTTCGATAAGTACAACACGATAGTCTTCAGATGTCAAGTTTTCGATGTCGGATCCAATTCGAACGTCTGTAACGTGAACCATAGATTCGATTAGTGAAACCATGCGCTGAACTTCATCAGTTTCAGCATGCTCTGGACACCAAATCTCTACGGCGCAGTCGGTCATGTCGAATAGTCCACTCGTAGGGAGCATTTCCCTAAAGTCGTCATAGCTGGTAACGCTAAGGGTTCTACTGCGTGGCATCAATTTATTCATTTGTCTTTCTCTGTGTGTTGCCTTGAATATCAACGTCATTGAAGTCATCTGGTGCTCCAAGAAGGATAAACAAGGATGCTACGGACGTAATCAGAAATACTACAAAGAGTAGAACTGTAACGCCAAGAATAATTCCGAAGATTACATCTTGCATTGCTATCAGTAGTCGGATCTGCGGGGCGAAAGCACCGCGAACGTTACGGATGCGAGACCAAGAGCTAATGTCAGATATGGAGCGATAAACGCCGATATTACTGAAGCAATAGCAAAGGCAACAGCAAGAACCGAAGTCCAGATTATGGAACGGAGAAAGAGATAAAAGCGCATTTTTAGTCCTCTCTGTTAGCGCGGTAAATGGTCGAGTCTTTGTGCTCAGGGTATACAACGCCAAGAAGAGGTCCAGGGAGGTTCTTCTTGTGTTGGCGAATGCGTCGAACCGTACGGAGGTTGCTGATCAAGCGAGTTGCAACTGGAGCTGCAACGATCGCTACGATCAACAACCATCCGACGGTCGGGATCAAGGTTTCAAAATTCATACCGCTAGCATAACACTAGTAGCGGATATATGCAACCTTGTTATTTTTTCCTGCGAATTTGTCGACTGATTCAAGAACGGTGTCCTCGCCACGGTTCTTAGC
>JACCDO012370175.1_pt1 | contig 14294 bp, 16 predicted proteins | sample 7446101 | NCBI WGS metagenome assembly JACCDO01 (sample SAMN15323440, study PRJNA562643) | freshwater metagenome | isolation source: river surface water | place: USA:Blue River Watershed | collected 2017-08-16
AACAGATGTTGTTAATAATTCTGCTGCATCCGGTAAAGTTTTTAAAATAAATTCTCTCACCGTAGCCAATATTGATGGAACTACGGGTGCAGATGTTTCTGCTGAATTGTTTAGATCATCCGTTGGATATAATATAACAAAAGTTGTTACGGTTCCTGCTAAATCAACACTTGTTGTAATTTCTAAAGATACATCAATTTATTTGGAAGAAGGTGATTCTATTAGATTGACGGCATCTTCAAATAATTATTTGCAAGCTGTTTGTTCGTATGAAGAAATTAGTTAAGGACAACAATAATGTCTAATGGTGGAATAATTGGAAAACTTAATCCATCCACATTTGCAATAGCAAGTGGAGTTTGGTCGTTGCGTGAACAACAAGTTCAACGATTAAATTCTACTTGGCCATCACCAGCAATATATGTAAATGATGGAACAACATTGTCTGGGTGGACAACAGTAAATGCTACAGTCAATAATAGTTTAGGCAACCCAGCGCCATCTTTACAAGCATTAGGTGGTCAGTATGCACATTATAATGTTGGGACTTCTTTGTTAGGTAAAACTATAGAGATGGATATGTTTGTACTTAGTGGAAGTTTTGCCCTAGGTAATATTTTCTTTGCATGTAATTCTTCTGGTTCTGGACAATTGTTTAGACTTGATTGTAGGGGTAGTGGAACAGGTTTTACAAGCTCATCATCATGGACTTCTTGGGGGACACCTAGTGGTCCAGGCTTTACTGCAAATACATGGTATAATATAAAAATAGTAATATCGAGTGGTGGAGTTGCGTTATCGTATGTGAATAATTCGTTGGTCAATGTTGGTTATACCATAGCAAACAATGGTAACTACATTGCAATTCATGGGGATTCGGGTGTCGTTTCAGGTTCTCGATTTGATAATATCAAAATTTATAATAGTTAAAGTATACATAAATATCAAATAAATAAAGGATTTTTATGGCTAAGCCAAGAACAAGAGCAGAATTCAGAGACTATTGCCTAAGAAAATTAGGATGGCCTGTTATCGACATTAACGTGGATGACGATCAAATTGAAGATCGTATTGATGATGCTTTGGGTTTTTGGCATGACTATCACTATGATGGCACAGAAAAAATCTGGATGAAACATCAAATTACAGAAGCCGATTTGGAACGTAAATGGATATACTGTCCTGATGCGGTAACTTTTGTTACTGGTGTTTTGCCGTGGGATGATTCAAATTCATCAGTTAACATGTTTGACTTGCGTTATCAGTTGCGTCTGCATGACCTTTATGACTTCACATCCGTTTCGTATGTCTCATATGAAATTACGATGCAACACATCCGTTCACTGAATATTCTATTTTCTGGTACACCACAATTCAGATTTAATCGTCACCACAATAAACTATTCCTAGACATTGATTGGGGTCGTGATGTTTCTGTTGGTGAATATATTATTGTAGAATGTTATCGTAAGATGGATCCCGAAACAATCACATTGACAGGAACAGTTTCTGGTAATAGTGGGCAGAAGATTCTTACCGGAACTGGAACCAAGTTTGATCAAGAATTGTTAGAGGGTGATATCTTTACTCTATCGAGTGGTGATTCAGTACAGATTAGAAAGATTAATAGCCCAACAGAATTGGAATTGATTTCAAATTTAAATGCAACTGTGAATGCTGAATCTATGTCAATTACTGGTGCATCAGATATTTGGAATGATCGTTTTCTAAAGGCCTATGCCACTGCTAAAATTAAATATCAGTGGGGAACAAACATGAAAAAGTTTGGTAACATTATGATGCCGGGCGGTGTTACATTAAACGGTCAACAAATTTATGATGAAGCTGCTGAAGAATTAGCAAAACTTGAAGAGTTTACTTACAATACAACAAGTATGCCATCAGAAATTTTTACAGGATAAATCGTGGCAACGAACTTATACTTCAATAATTATCCTGCTGGTCAAATAACATCCGAACAACTTCTAGTAGAAGATTTGGTTATTGAAGCCATGCAAATGTACGGCATGGATGTGTATTATATGCCTCGTTCGAATGCAAATGAAGATGACTATTTGTTTGGTGATTCGCAATTAAAAGAATACAGAAATGCATATGCTCTTGAAATGTATTTGGAAAACGTCATGGGTATGGAAGGTGAAGGTGACTTCATCTCCAAGTTTGGTCTTGAAATTCGTGATGAGATGACTTTTGTTGTTTCAAGACGCCGATTCAAATATGCAGCCAGAGCATCAAATTTAAATAGACCTCGTGAGGGTGATCTAATTTATGTTCCCTTAGTTCAAAACTTCTTTGAGATTACTTTCGTTGAGCATGAAAACGATCAGGCAATGATGCACACATTTGGTCGTGGTCGTGGTGGTAACGTTTTTGTATATGTTTTAAAACTTAAACAGTTTGTATTCTCCAATGAAGTTGTTGACACTGGCGTAACTCAAGTTGATGAACAGATGCGTGATCACTATACTAGAACAAGAATTACATTGTCGAGTGGTTCGGGATCATATCTAGCCGATGAAATTGTTTATCAGGGCGCTGATTTGGCAAATGCAACAGCACAAGCAGTTGTTTTTGACGCAACATATGCAGCAGGTAATAATATATTGACCATTATCAGACCTATTGGTAACTTTATTACTGGTCCAGTAAAAGGTGTAACATCAAATGCCGTTTGGAATGCCAATGTTGTTTCTGAAATGGCCGAGATGCAAAATCCATTTGAAGATATATTCGATAATAAACAAATTGAAGATGAGGGAACTGACATTTTGGATTGGACTGAAAAAAATCCATTTGGAGAAGCTTAAATGTTAGGAAACCCGCATTACTATAATCGCACAATTCGTAAAGTTGTTGTTGCATTTGGAACAATGTTTAACGACATTGATATTATTCGTTTCAAAAAAGATGGAACACCGCAAACACGAATGAAAGTTCCATTAAACTATGGTGCAAAAGAAAAATACCTAACTCGTTTGGAACATGATCCAACATTAACAAAATCTATTGCAACACTTGTTCCTAGAATGTCATTTAATTTGGATTCTATTAACTATGATATTGGTAGAAAACAACAGACAACTTTACAGAATTTTTCTTATACAACAGCTGGTGGTGTGAAGTCTCAGTATGCACCTATACCATATAACTTTGATTTTTCGTTTTCAATTTATGTGAGACATACAGAAGACGGAACACAGATTCTGGAACAGATTTTACCATTCTTTACACCAGACTTTACTGTAACTGTAGACTTCATTGATTCAATGTGTCAAAAGTATGACATGCCCATCATATTAAATTCCGTAACAAACAATACGGATTTTGAAGGTGATATGATGACAACTCGCTTGATTACTTGGGACTTACAGTTTACAGCAAAAGGGTATATCTGGCCGCCAGTCAAGGGTGATCGTGGTCTTATTGGACAGTACAGTTCCGTTGGTGGACCAGAAGGTACTGGAGGTTATGGTGGAGTTATTGTCAATATGTATGATAACGAAACTATGAATGCAAACACTCAAGTTGCTACCGTAAAAGTTCAAGCAGTTCCAATTGATGCTGAACCAAACGAAGCATATGGTTTCTCTACAACTATTACTGAATTCCCTGATACATTATCATGAAAAAATTGAATGAAAATTTGTCTGAAATTTTTGACGTTGAACCAATCACTATTGAGGAAATTCAACCGAAAAATGAAATAGTTGAAGTTCCCACTGATAATGTTATAGAGTCGGACACAGAAGTTGCCAGAAAGAATCTAAAAACAATTCTCGATAAGGGAAACTCAGCAATAGAAGAATTGGCAGTGGTTGCTAGAGATTCACAACACCCTAGGGCATATGAAGTTCTTGCCGGGATGATGAAGAATCTGGCTGATATCAACAAAGATTTGCTTGAGATTCAAAAACGAAAACAAGATTTGACAGGTAAAAAATCTTCAGAATCAAAAGATGTAAATATAGATAAAGCGGTGTTTGTTGGATCGACTGCTGAACTCATGAAACTTATAAAATCAAATAAGGAATAGAATGGAAACTCTACAAGAGATGATGAAAAAAGTTCTTGCTGATACATTTGCGATGTATCTCAAGGCACATAATTACCATTGGAATGTTGAAGGAATAAACTTTCCACAATATCATGAATTTTTTGGAAATCTTTATGAAGAACTTCATGGTGCGGTAGATCCAATCGCTGAACAAATTCGTGCGTTAGATACATATGCACCCGGCTCTTTTACAAGATTTGTTGAACTTACAGATATAGAAGATGAAACAACTATTCCTACAGGTCAAGAAATGGCTGGTAGATTGTTAGCCGATAATGAAAAAGTCCTAGCAACTTTGAATATGACTTTTAAGTTAGCTGATGAGTTTGATAAACAAGGTCTGGCAGACTTCATTGCAGGTAGAATAGATACTCATAGTAAACACGCATGGATGTTACGCAGCATTTCTAAGTAATGAATACCGAAACAAGTTTTATGAATAACGCCAGTCTGAAAAAGATTGGCGTTCCTATATCATACACCGAAGAACAAATTCTCGAATATAAGAAATGTTCTGAAGACCCCGTATACTTTATTGACAATTACTGTTACATTGTTACACTGGATCATGGCATTCAACAGTTTAAAATGTATGATTGCCAGAAGAAAAAGATCAAAACCATCCATGATAATCGCAGAGTCATTATCATGGAATCTCGTCAGGCAGGTAAAACAACAACCTCTGCTGCATATATTCTTTGGTACACTATATTTCAAGAATCAAAGAGTGTGGCAATTCTGGCGAACAAAGAAAAAACATCTCGTGAAATTCTTTCTCGTTATCAGTTGATGTATGAGAATCTTCCAATCTGGATGCAACAGGGTATCAAGACTTGGAACAAGGGTGATATTGAACTAGAGAATGGGTCAAAAATTTTTACTGCTGCTACAACAGCACAAGGTATTCGTGGTAAGTCTGTAAACTTGCTGTACATTGACGAAGCGGCGATCATTCCAAACAATATTGCCGATGCGTTCTTCACATCTGTTTATCCTGTTGTTTCTGCTGGTCAGACAACCAAGATTCTAATTACTTCTACTCCACTTGGTTATAATCATTTCTGGAAGTTCTGGAATGATGCAGAGAATGGAAGAAACGGATTTGTTCCTTTGTTTATTCCATATTGGGAAATTCCCGGCCGTGATGAGAAATGGGCAAACGAACAAAGAGGTGTTCTTGGTGAAGTTAAGTATAATCAAGAAGTTCTTTGTAAGTTCCTTGGTTCTGCACTGACACTGATTCGTGGTGATGTTATTGAACAAATGTCGTTCATTAATCCGGTTTTACAAGAAAATGGTTTGGACTTGTATGAGTATCCAATCAAAGGTGAACGAGATGAGTCTGGTAAAATAATCACAAAACCACATTCATATGTTATCGTAGCAGACACCGCTGAAGGTGTGGGTGGAGACTATTCTGCATTTGCTATTATTGATGTTACAGAAGTACCTTATAAATTAGTAGGTAAATACAGAGATAACAATATTGCACCAATGTTGTATCCATCCGTTATACACAAGTTAGCAAAACAGTTTAATAATGCCTATGTTTTAATTGAAATTAATCGTGGAGAACAAGTAGGAAACATCTTATATCAGGAATACGAGTATGAAAATATTTTATTTGTACAACGAGATTCTAAGGGACAAAGGGTTTCAGGTGGATTTGCTGGAGCTGGAAAAACGGCACTGGGTGTAAACACAGATAAACGTGTCAAACGTATTGGTTGTTTTAACTTTAAATCTCTAGTAGAAGAAAAGAAACTTCTAATATTTGATGCGGATGTTATCTCTGAGATTTCTACGTTTATTCAAAAACGTAATTCATATGAAGCAGATGAGGGATATCACGATGATTTGGTAATGTGTTTGGTTCTATTCTCTTGGTTAACTACAAACCCATACTTCAAAGAAATCACAGATGTTAATCTAAGAGAAGCCGTTTATCGTGAACAAATTAAGAAGATTGAAGAAGAAATGTTGCCAATAGGGTTCATCGATGATGGTCAACAAGAAGAAATAACCGTGGAATCAGGTGATGTTTGGGGTACTTTTAATCAGAGAGATGATTTGCAGTTACCACCAGGCTACCTAACCTCTAAATTATAAAAAACATAAATACACAATAAATTATTAGATTTACTTTAACATAAGGAGAAATCCATGGCATTTCAGCTATCACCCGGCGTAAATGTATCAGAAATTGATCTGACTACAGTTGTGCCTTCAGTTGCCACTTCTATTGGGGCATTTGCTGGAAAATTTGCATGGGGACCAGTCAATGAGGTTGTGACTATTTCTGATGAACTTCGCCTAGTAGAACGTTTTGGCGAGCCTACAGCAGATAACTATGAATATTGGTTTACAGCAGCAAACTTTTTAGCTTATTCAAATAATCTTAAAGTTGTTCGTGCGGCAAATACCGCAACAAGAGAAGCAACAAGCACACCATTTACTGCAAAATATCCAGGCGCATTAGGTAATTCGATTCGTGTAGAAATGTGTGATTCCGCAAACTTTGCAGCTTGGTCGTATTCTACAAGTTTCACAGCAGCGCCAGGAACATCTGATTATGTTACTGGAAAAGGCGGTTCAAACGATGAAGTTCACATTGTTGTTCTAGACGCTGGTGCTAAGTTTACTGGTGAAGCAAATACTATTCTTGAAACCTATTCGTTTGTTTCAAGAGCAACCGATGCAAAAACTTTTGACGGATCTTCGAACTACTATGTAAATGTTCTTGAAGGTAGTTCTAAGTATGTTGTTGCAAACACAACAGCAACTTATTCCAACACTTCGTCAAACACATTTACTGCATTAGGTGCGGTTGTTGGTGGAACTCTAACAGGTGGTGCAGATGGAACTATTACTGATGGTGATATTTCTACAGCATACGATCAATTCGTAAATGCCGACTCAGTTGATGTATCGTTAATTCTTACTGGCCCAGCAAGTGCAACAGTATCGGGTTATGTTGTTGATAACATTGCAGAAGTTCGTAAAGACTGCGTTGTATTCATTTCTCCACCAAAAGCAGCAGTTGTTAATAACTACGGTAGCGAACTTACGGATGTTCTAACATATCGTAACAGTACATTGAATAAGAATTCATCATACGCATTTATGGATTCTGGTTGGAAATATCAGTACGATAAGTACGCTGACGTTTATCGTTGGCTTCCACTAAACGGTGATATTGCAGGTCTTGCTGCTCGTACAGATCGTGATCGTGATCCTTGGTATTCACCAGCGGGTCTAAATCGTGGTATCATCAAAAATGTTATCAAACTTGCTTGGAATCCAAACAAAACAGATCGTGACGAATTGTATATTAAAGGTATTAACCCAGTAGTAACATTCTCTGGTGAAGGCACAATGTTGTATGGTGATAAGACTCTTCTATCACGCCCATCAGCATTTGATCGTATTAATGTTCGCCGTCTGTTTATTGTTCTAGAAAAGGCAATTGCTCGTGCTGCTCGTTCTTCGTTGTTTGAATTCAATGATCAGTTTACAAGAGCGCAGTTTGTAAGTATTGTTGAGCCATTCTTGAGAGATGTACAAGGTCGCCGTGGTATTACCGATTTCCGTGTTGTCTGTGACGAAACCAATAACACTGGTGAAGTTATCGACCGCAACGAATTTATTGGCGATATCTACATTAAACCTGCTCGTTCTATCAACTTCATCCAACTGAACTTTGTTGCAGTTAGAACTGGTGTAAGCTTCGATGAAGTAGTTGGTAAATTTGGCTAATAAATAGAGAAAACAGGAGAAAAATAAAATGGCATTTTCAGTAAACGATTTTAGAAGTCAGATGGTTGGGGACGGTGCTCGTCCTAATCTGTTTGAAGTTTCTATGCCGTTCCCTGCTTTCTCAGCGCCAGGGAACGCACAACAAAAACTAACATTCATGTGTAAAACAGCACAACTTCCAGGCTCTACTGTGGGAGTTGTACCTGTTCAGTATTTTGGTCGTGAACTAAAGTTTGCTGGTAACAGAACATTTGCAGATTGGACACTTACTGTCATTAACGACGAAGACTTCTTAGTGCGTAATGCATTTGAGCGTTGGATGAATGGCATTAATTCACACAATCTAAATATTCGTAACCCAGTGGCTTTAGCACCATTTGGATATACACAAGATGCAGAAGTATATCAATATGGTAAAACAGGAAACATTCTGAAGAAATATAAGTTTATCGGTGTATTCCCAACTGATATTACACCAATCGATGTTGATTGGGGTTCGAATGACACTATCGAAGAATTCTCGGTAACGTTATCATATCAGTGGTGGGATGCTATTGATACTGGTGTAGTGTAAATAAGAGAGGGTACAATCCCTCTCTTTATTAGTTTTTATAAATGAAAGACACCCTATAAATGGCGATAAAACTTTTTGGTTTCAATTTAGGTAAAAAGGACATTGTTCAGGAACAACCACCTGAACAACAGTCTTTTGCTTTGCCTACGGCTGCACTCGATGACGGTGCAGTTACTATTACTCAAAACGCATACTACGGAACATATGTTGACCTAGAAGGTTCTGTTCGTAATGAACTAGAACTTATTACTCGTTATCGTGAAATGTCCAATCATCCAGAATTGGAAGAAGCGATCAATGATATTGTCAACGAAACAATTACTCATGATGATTCTGGAGAAGTTGTGTCTATTAATATGGACAAACTTAAACAACCAGAGTCTATCAAGAAAAAAGTTGCTGAAGAATTCGAAAAGATTCTTACCTTATATAACTTCAACAATCTTGCCGACGATCTTTTTAAGCGTTGGTATATTGATGGAAGAGTATACTTTCATGTTCTTGTAAATGAAAAGAATCCTAAAGAAGGTATTCAAGAACTTCGTTACATAGATCCACGAAAGATTCGTAAAGTTCGTGAAATTAATCGTGAAAAAGATGTACGTACTGGTGCAATGGTTATCAAATCTATTGCAGAATACTATGTCTACAATGATCGAGGAACAACAAACCAAAACTATACAGCATCGGTAAACTCTGGTGTTCGTATTGCAACAGATGCAATCATCAATGTCAACTCTGGATTGATGGATGCAAAAAATACTTTTGTTATTTCTCATCTACACAAAGCAATCAAGCCACTCAATCAGTTAAGAATGATTGAAGATGCGGTTGTTATTTACCGTTTATCTCGTGCTCCAGAACGTAGAGTATTCTACATTGACGTTGGTAACTTACCAAAAGGTAAAGCAGAACAATATCTGCGTGATATCATGGTCAAGTATCGTAACAAAATGGTCTACGATGCAAACACTGGTGAGATGCGTGATGATCGTAAACACATGTCTATGCTTGAAGACTTCTGGTTACCTCGCCGTGAAGGTGGTAAAGGTACAGAGATTACTACTCTACCAGCAGGTCAAAACTTAGGTCAGATTGAAGACGTTGATTACTTCCGTAAAAAACTTCTACAATCATTGAACGTTCCTTACTCAAGAATGGATTCACAAGGTGGTGGTGGTTTTGCTGCACTTGGTCGTTCAACAGAAATTACTCGTGATGAATTAAAGTTTGCCAAGTTTATTGTTAGACTTCGCAATAAGTTTTCACAGATTTTTGATGATGCACTTAGAATTCAATTGACTCTAAAAGGCATCTGTTCACAACAAGAGTGGGAAACTTTTAAAGAAGATATCTATTACGACTTCAAGAAAGATAATAATTTCACAGAACTCCGTGAAGCAGAACTTCTTCGTGAAAGAGTTACCACACTTCAAGCCATCGATCCGTATGTGGGTAAATATTTCTCACAAACATGGGTTAAGAAAAATGTTCTTCGTATGACTGATGAAGAAATTAGTAAGATGGATAAAGAAATGGAAAAGGATGGTTCAGCTGAAATGTTTGAACAAATGCAGCAAGCTCAATCTGGAGTTCCACCACAAGAACCCGTTGACAATACATATGAACAAGATGGTTCACAACAAGAATCACCGACTCCAGAACTTGATGCACAACTTGATAAGTATTCTAGTAATAAATAAATGATAAATATTGAAAGGTAGTCATGGATCACATTAGACAATTTATTGACAATCTTGCTGCTGGTAATAATACCGAGGCAAAAGAGTCTATTGAAAACGCTATCTCAGCAAAAGCATTTGACGCATTGGATGCATATAAAAAACAAATTGCACAGAATGTTTTTAATGCTGGTGAACAAGAAGAAACCACAGTAGACGTTCAAGACACAGAATCATAATGAAATTATTAAAAGAATTCAAAGAAGATCCGTTGGTCGAAGAAGAAAAATCTGATTACTCCAGATTTGATACTCTTGTTCGTGCGGGTCTTGCTGATAAATCTCAGTTGCAACGCTTGCATAAAATTCTGAATAGAATGCAAGAAGACCGTCCACAATTTACCAGTTCAGATAGAGTTCTTTTGCAAAATTTGTTTAACAAGATGGTAGATTTAATTACTAATAATAAACAAATTTTTCAAAAAACAAGACATGCAGTTCGTGAGGAAACAGAATTGGATGAAGGCATTCTTGATGTTGCCGATTTTAAAGTAAGTTCCAGTGGTAGAAAATACAGAGCGCATAGAATTAAAGTTGGTGATGTTGGCAAACAAGTTGATGATACAGAAGAAATCAAAGAGTCCATCGCCCAAGGCGAACCTCCATTTGTTCTAGTTCTAAAACGTAAAGCATTTAGATTGTATCCAAATAATCTGCGTGTTGCTTTGTACTACAACGATAAACTAGACAAGTATTTTAGTGTGCCATACATTTCTGATGGCAAAGATAAATCTGGTGCAGTAGTTCAGGCAGAATCAAAGAAGTCTGTCATCGAAACATTAGATGAAATCATCATTGAAAATAAATCAATGAATATTACCTTTGCAAATGGTGAAACACAAGTCGTTGAACCGTATACAGCGGAAGCATTAATTGATGTTTTTGTTGAATTGAATGAAGACAATCGTTCAAAAATGTTAGACATGATTCAAGAAAGTCCTGAACAATTCAATAAAGTTGTCACGTTTGCTTACAATAAACAGAAATGAATTTTATAGATAAACTAATAGAAGGCAAACTTGACGAAGCAAAAGAAATGATCTTTGCTCGTTTGGAAGAACTTGCAGCAGAACTTCTGGATCAAGAAAAGAAAACTGTTGATCTATCTGAAGCTGCACCAAGACGCAATCCAAATATCCAGAGAATGGGTCGAGTACAAAAGATTCGTCGTCGTATTCGTAGAAATGCAAAAGGTAAAATTGTTGTACAGAAGAATGTCAAGCGTTCTGCAATAAAAGGATATAGAGTTTCTGGTAATACAATCAAGCGAATTCCGGCAGCAGAAAGATTGAAGAAAGCAAGAAAATTAAAACAATCTTGGAAAACAACAAGAAGAGCAACGATTAGAAGAACCCTTTTAAAAAGAAAAATGTCGATGCGTAGAAGAGCTTCGATGGGACTAAGGTAAACATATGGCATACGAAATTGTAAACTCACTTAGATCAAAATCATTAGTTAGAATTGTTGGTAACACTGCAACAACAGTTACACTAACTGATTTGGCAAAAAACAATACTGAAGTAGTATCCGCAGCATCAATCGCACAAGCTTCTGGCGTCACTGATGGTATTTGGAGAATATATCGTGGTAATGATACGAGCGGTGAATTGATTTTGGAACTACCAAATTTTTCACATTTTGTTTTTTATGAATTTGATATTTCTCTATCAAATAGTGCAACATCTAACATTCACGTTACCAATTCTGGCACTTGCGGAACAATGATTCTACAATTAGCTAAGACTGCCACTTATTCAACAGATACAGGTAAACTATAATGAAACTAATTAAAGAAGCCGTAGAAAATGTCAAGTATCTTACTGAGACAGCAGAGAACGGCAAAAAGAATCTATATATTGAAGGTACTTTTTTAGTTGGCGATACAGTCAACAGAAATAATCGTATGTACAAGATGGACACACTTCGTCAAGAAGTTGCTCGTTACAACGAAGAATATATTCAACCAAATCGTGCATTAGGTGAATTGGGTCATCCAGATACACCTACACTAAATTTGGAAAGAGTATCACATAAGATTGTTTCATTGGTAGAAGATGGTAACACCTTCTATGGTAAAGCACTTATTCTTGAAACACCATATGGTCAGATCGCTAAGAATCTTATTGAGAACGGCGTTAGTCTGGGTGTTTCTTCAAGAGCTTTAGGTTCTGTTATTCAGACCAAAGAAGGTTATAACTTAGTACAAGATGATTTGAGACTGGCGACTGCCGCTGACATTGTTGCAGATCCTTCTGCTCCCGGTGCATTTGTTGAAGGCATTATGGAAAACAAAGAATGGATTCTGATCGATGGTAAATTTGTTGAAGCAGATTTTGAACGTGCTAAAAAGCAAATCAAAGAGGCTTCAAAGAAACAAATTGAAGAAGTTGCTCTCAAATTATTTGAAAGTTATTTGCGTAAACTTTAAATTTTATAAATAAGAAAATCATAAGGAGATTCCTAATGGCATCAAACAAACTAATGGAAGCAGCGGCAGATATTTTGTCAGGAAGCAAGGCAAAAGCATCCGCAATGCCTCCACAAAAATTAGAAGGTGAGGTTGTGGACGTTGGCGGCCCTACACCACAGAACTACAAACCAGACGATGATTCTGCTAAAATCCATACGACTAAAGCAGCTAAGTCGGCTACGGCGCCAACAACAAAACCATCAGATGCTTCACCAGACACTCAGTTAAAAATGAGTAAGAAAACTATGGGTGAAGAAACAGAAGACGAAGGTGAAGTTATTGATGAAGATCAAACACTTGATCTATCGGAAGATATCAATGCACTGTTTGCTGACGATTCTACTATTTCTGAAGAATTTAAAGAAAAAGTTTCTACAATTTTTGAAGCACGAGTTTATGACCGTGTTGCTCAGATCCAAGAACAAATGGAAACTGAGTACGCTTCAATGTTGGAAGAAGCGGTCGAAACTATTAAAGAAGACCTAACTACTAAAGTTGACGATTATCTAAACTACATCGTTGAACAGTGGTTGGAAGAAAACGAAATTGCAATCGAATCCGGTCTACGTGCTGAGTTGACCGAAGAATTCATTGCAGGTCTTCGTAACCTATTCGCAGAACACTATATTGATGTTCCTGTTGAAAAAGTCGATCTAGTCGATGAACTTGCAAATAAAGTTGAACAACTTGAAAGTAAGTTGGACGAAGAGATTCAGCGTAATGTTGATTATAAGAAAGCATTGGTTGAGTCGGTAAAGGTCGAAGTTACTCGTGAAGTTTGCAGTGGTCTAACTGAAACTCAATTTGAAAAAATCAAAGCACTCGCAGAGAGTGTTGAATTCTCCACAGAGGAAGAGTTCAAAGAAAAGATTGAGACAATCCGTGAAAACTATTTCCCATCTGGCGCAAAGAAAGCTGATGTTGCACAACTCCATGAACAGGTAGAAGACGGCACAGAGAAGCAGACTGTTGCTGATCCATTTGTCGCTTCTGTAATGAATGCAATTTCTAAAACAAAAATTTAATAACTAAGGAGAATACTTAAATGTATCTATCAGAAAGTTTACAAAAAAAATGGGAAGGCGTTCTGGATCACCCAGACCTTCCAAAAATTGCCGATCCATATCGTAAGGCAGTTACAGCAGTTGTTCTTGAGAACCAAGCTGTTGAAATGCAAAAAGCTGGTTCGATTCTTAACGAAGCAGCACCAACAGTTGTAACTGGTACAGGTGGTTTCGGTGGCGGTGCTGCTGCTGGCGGCCCTGTTGCTGGTTTCGATCCAATCCTTATCTCGTTGGTTCGTCGTTCTTTGCCAAATCTTATCGCTTATGACGTTTGCGGCGTTCAGCCAATGACTGGTCCTACCGGTTTGATTTTTGCAATGCGTTCGACTTACACTTCGCAGAACGTTACTGCTGGTGCAGTTGAAACATTCTACAACGAAGTTGATACCGCATTCTCGGGTACTGGTGCTCAAACAGCAATCGCTCTTGCTTCGGATACCGCTCTTGGATCAGGTAACGTATTTACTCAAACAACTGGTTCCGCTAACACCACTGGTGCTGCTGAAATCTATGGTTCGGGTGCTGCTGGTTCTGGCAACTTCGGTGAAATGGCATTCTCAATCGAGAAAGTTACTGTTACTGCAAAGACTCGTGCTTTGAAGGCAGAATACTCG
>JACCDO010933187.1_pt1 | contig 14293 bp, 15 predicted proteins | sample 7446101 | NCBI WGS metagenome assembly JACCDO01 (sample SAMN15323440, study PRJNA562643) | freshwater metagenome | isolation source: river surface water | place: USA:Blue River Watershed | collected 2017-08-16
AAATTAAACAAAAAATCAATAGGAAATGGATGTTACAAATATATTTGCACAAAAATTACAAAAACAGGAAAACAATGTAAAAATGCAAGTTTACCTAATTGCGATAATTGTAAATATCATAAAAAATAATAAAAATCATAAAAAATTTATCCCAATTCACAAATAGTCATTCTCAAATTAGATAATAAAAAACTTCTTAAATTCTTAGATAGTTTTTTAGAAATATGCAATTTATTTATAAATAATTCTGTATTTATAATATTTTCAAGCATATTTTTTTTCTTATAATATTTACTAATAAATTCACAAAAATTATTTTGATTTGCTATAGTTTTTTTAAAAGCAATTAGAGATAGATTATTTCTCTCACACCATAATAAAAAATCTTGATAATTATTTAATAAAATTGTTTTAATTATATAATAAGATAAAACATTAGTTTTTTCTTTGTACAATGTTTTTCTAATTGTTGTGCTATGAGTATCTTTAGCATATAGATTTTTATAATTCAATCCCATAAAATCAAGAGTTTTTACCAATTGAAAAAAACTGTAACTTCTCTCAAAATTAATTAATATTTCAGCATTTTCTAAAAACTCTTGTTTGTTTTCTTTATTTTTTAATGAAAAAAAACTACAAAAACAACAATTAATTATTTCTGCCCAAAATTCTGTATATGCTTCATATGCATTTACATCAGAATTTACATTAAAAATTGACAATAAATATTTATGACATGTATCATTGTTCATATCTGAAAAATCTAATCCAAAATTATGAAATGTTTCGTGTATAAATACTTTAAACCACTCCTCTTTCCTGAAAATGACAATTTCCGAATCTTTAGGACATGTAGTAGTAAATGCAGTATTAACATGAGTTTCATCCAAAATAAAAATATTGGAACTAGGGAATTTTTTTTCCAAACTAGTAAAGTAGAAATAAATTATGAGAGAAGAAGCACATTTTTTAGATGAATATAAATTTAAAACATAAATCCATAAAATAATACTATCAATATATTTATTGAATTCCTTAATTTTTAATTCAACATTCGTTTCTTCTACTACAAATAATATTTTACAAATACGTCCTAAAATATTAAAATTATACGTTATTTCAGAAAGACTCATTTCATCTATATGTTTTCTTATAATTTCAGGGAAACTATTGTAATTAAAATTAAGTGGTTTAGTTACTTCATAAGAAGTGTTAATTTTTTTTATATTTACATTATAAATATTCTTATTAGTTTTTAAATTATTTAAAAAATTAAATGCATCAAAAATATCAGAATATATTTTTAATAAAATTTGTTTTGTATTATTATTATTTTTAAGATGATGTATATATTTATTATCTGTAAAAAATGCTATTAATCGTTCGCTTTGATTCGTACATTTCATAATTTCTATTAATATATAGTATATATATTTATATATTTTATATATTTAATAATTTTTTATAAATTAGGTGCAGTTTTAATTTTATTCCTAATAATCATTAAATCATCAAAAATAACAGGTTCGCTACCTTTTCTATTATAAGTTAATTTTGCATCTTTAGTAAATAAAAGTAAATTCTTAAGTTCTTCATTTTGAGTGAATTTGGCATATTGAGCATTATGTAATTCTTGTTTATTTCTCTTCCCATAAAAATCAGGATCAATTTTAACTTCTTTAGGTCTTAATAATTCTCCTTTATATTTTCCGGTTTTACTTCCTGCAGATTTGGCCATTTCTGGATTTTTTGACAATTCAGTTCCAGAATCCAGAGAAAAACTTAAATAAAAATCTGGATGCATTTTTTTAAATTTAGATGCTTGATAATAATGTTCAACACTAGCCCACTTATGATTATCTAATGTAAAACTTTGGATCCAGGAATTATCTAATTTTTTTCGCCATTCAGGAATATTGGCTAATTCAACAAAATCTTTCAATTTATCATTTGGAATTTTCTCTCCTGCTCCTTTTCCTGGAAGTGGTTTATTAAACGAATTAGAATAAAATGAAAATATTATATTGTCATCGTATAAACCTCTCAATTTTGCTTCAGATAATTCATCATCATGTATTTCATTTTCAACGGTTCCATGTTTTTGTAATTGTAATTTAGATTGAAAATTTTGGAAATCTGGAATTAAAGCAAATAATCCTGCATTTTTTTCTAAACATTTATCAACTATTTTTTTTTTAATATCATATGGTATTTCTTTAAATTTAAAAATCATTTTATTTTTATAAGAAACCAATTTATAGTTGGCTCCAGAATTAGAAGCAGAAAAATCAAGTATAATATAAAATTCAGGAGTAAAAACACCTTTATTTTCTAAATATTCATCCATTATATGACCGCACATTAAAACATTTTTTCTATCACCTGATTTATATGCATCATGAGATAAAATAATAAATTTAATATTAAATAATCTCTCTAAAGTGGATACAGTCCAAGCTTCAGCAAAAAATTGACAAGTTCTAATTTTCTTTTTAAATTTATCGAGAGTATCAATTCCTTTCATAAATTTAAATTCGTTTAATATTTGAGAAGTAATTTTTTTCTCTTCCACTTTCTTATCATGTTCTATTTTAACTTTTTTGGCTTCTTCTGATATATATTTTTTTTGATTTCTATCTAATGTATTAGAAAATTGTTCTTTTAATTTTGTATAATTAATTTCAAGTTCTTTAATTTTATTCGTTTCTTCTATTAAAGATTGATTATACATGTCATAATTATCTTTGTAGTTCATAAAAATTTTATCATTTGCCTCATCAGATAATTTTCTTCTTATTTTATTAACAGATGATTGCTGTGCTATACTAGAAAATGCATCCCTGATTGTTGCAAATAAACAGTCTCCTCCTCCTTCATTGTCATTTATAGAATAATAATTATTTTCCATATATTTTTGAATCCAATTATCAGATGAATTTTCTTTATATTTTTCTCTTATATCTTTTGCAATATTCATAGTTTCTTCTTTTAAGGAAGGAGGAATAGGAACACCTTTCGTTAAAATAAATATATCCTCTCTCTCTTTGGGAATTTGAACACTTTCGTTTTCAATTTCAATTTCTTCGTCTTTTCCTTCAATATTTTCTTGTTCAATATCTTCCTCTATTTCTTCATTTTTATTGTTTTTAATTAAATTATCAGGAACCTTTCTAGAATTTTCTAGAAATTCTTTAGTAGCAAATTTATAAATTAAAGGTTCATTTAATTTTTCTACATCTAAATTATTGAGAGAATCTAAATAATTAATATAATTGGTTGCTTCAATTTCGTATAAACCAATTTGAACAACTTTATTATTATTTTTAACTAAATAAATAGGGAAATACATAATATTTTGTTCTTCAAATGTATTTTTAGCATTGCCGATTGCAATAATAACTTCTACATCTTTAATATCTAATTGATAAAGATAATCAACTTCTTTATTTAGATCATCACTATCAACTCCTTTTAATTCAGGATAACTAACATTATCGCTAATTTTAGATAAGACCATATATTTATAAATATATAAAATAATAAATATTTAATTATTTTATATGTAAATATCTTTTCACCAAATAATATATTTTTTCATAAATTTATCTTTTTTAAGTTCTTCCATAAAGTGCCAATATTGTTTTCTTTTATTAACAATTTCAAAATTTTCACTATTTTCTTCAAAATCAACTATGAATTCAATAATCATATTTTTTTTTAATTTATTTGTTTTAATTTCTTTGGAAATTCCATAGAAATCACAAATTAAAATTAATTGCTTTAAAGTATAATTAATATCATAAATCAAACCTTTTGTTAATTTTTCTAATTCATTAACATCATTAGACAAAAAATTAAAAGGCGTTTCGTCAATTTCCTTCATTAAAGAATCCAATTGAAGCAAATTATTATTTTCGGTGTTATTTTCATTATTTTCTATAATATTAAAATTTATATTCATATATAATTTAAATAAAATATATTGTGTTTAATATATATTATTTCAAAAATATTTAAAAGATAAACAATACCAAGTTTAAATGCCTTTATATGAAATATTTTGTGGTTTATCAACATCACTTTTAGTATCGCCAATAATGACGTTAATAGATACAAGTATTATTAAAAGTCAATTAAAAAATCAAAAATTTTCACCGACTTTTATTGAAGTTTTTAATGATTATGCAAATAAAAGATTGCATTTCAAAAAACCTTTCTTAACTATGTTTTTTGTGTATTCTTCAACCTATTCTACAGCAAATTTATCTTCCTATTATTGTGATAAATATGATATAAATAAAAATTTTTCCTTATTGGCGACGAGTATAGTAAATATTTTTTCTATAATATATAAAGATAAACAATACACAAAAATATTTAATACAACTCATAAAACATTTCCAAAAATGTCATATTTTCTTTTTGCATTAAGAGACACACTTACAATCTCATCGTGTTTTACATATAAAAATGATTTTATAAAAATTTTGGATAAACATATGCCACATAATACTGCAGATTTTACTGCTTCATTAACGTTGCCAGTTATTTCACAAATAATATCAACCCCAATTCATATATTAGCAATAGATTTATATAATAATCCCAATTCAAATTTACATGAAAAAATGCAAAATATAATAAAACAATATAAATCTATATGTGCCGGAAGAATAATACGAGTCTTTCCTGCTTTTTGTATAGGTGGTTTTGTAAATGATATGTTAAGAAATAGATCAAAAACAAATTTAAATTAAACCAAATTTTACATATCAATTAAATCCATAAATTTAAAAATAGACTTATTAGTTAGACTTAAATAATTTTTACTTTTACTATGAGCTAATTTATAAATAAATTCATTAATAGTAATTCCGTTTATTAATGTATAATTTTCATTATCTTCATTGATAAACATCTTTTTTTTGTATAAAATAGCAATATTTTCAGTAAGTTCATCAACTTCATTCTTTTTATTCTCTTGACTAATATAATCATTGATTTGATTCAATAAATTTTTAATAATATCTACAATTTTATTTTTTGTAATAATATTGTTATTCATTAAATTAATAAAGAATGCAGATAAAGCTTTTCTTTTTTCATTATCTTTATTTATTTTACAAAATTTATCATAATCTACAGTAGGATCAATATATTCAATAGTATCAAATAAGTTAAGAAATTTATTAAAATTATCTTCAAATACAGAAAGCATAATATCATATTTTTTAATTAATTCAGTATATAAATCAGCATATATTTTAGAATAAAATCTATTAGTAGATGCAATATCAAAAAGAATAGTAACAACTTTTAAAATTTCGTCATTGCTACAATTTTCGTTAAATATTTTATCAATATTTTCAATTATTTTTTCTTTAATATCCATAAAATTTTTGTCAGATAATTTGTTCATATTACATCGCAAAACATCAATAATTCCATCTAATCCTTCTTTTTCTTCAATTTTAGTTGTTTGAAAATTCCTTAAAACATCCCAATCTTCATCATTTAAAATTTCAGTTACATTATTTCCACGTTTTTTTCTACTAGGAGCATTATTTTTTTTGAAATCTACTGTTTTATTAATAGGTGTTTCTAATTTCAAAGGATTTTCTCTTTTTTGAAAAACAGGTGTTTTAACATAATTTGGGGACCCTACTTCTAGAGTTAATTCTGAAATAATTTGTAATGTTTCTTGAGGGAAATCAAACTTAAAACCATTAAAAGCAATATTATTGAAATCTTCTAACGAATATTTTAATATTTTAGATGTCATGATTACTGTTTAACTGAATATTATTTAATTATTATATTTATATCAATTTTTTTAAATTAATTATAATAGATTTAAATTTACTTAAAAATATATATATATTTATAATTAGATGTTTAGTGATAAAAGTAGTAGTAATCTTGAAGAAGAAAATAAAGAAGAATTATATGATTCTTCTTATGAAATACATAATTGGGATGAATTAAATAATGACCCAAATATATTGAGAGGAATATATAGTTCTGGTTTTGAACGTCCTAGTCCAATACAAAAAAAAGCAATATTGCCAATTATTTCAGGAAGAGATATAATTGCACAAGCTCAATCAGGAACAGGTAAAACAGCTGCTTTTTCTATTGGTGCGCTATCATTAGTAGATTTAACAATTAATACTACTCAAGTATTAATTTTATCGCCTACTAGAGAATTAACAATTCAAACTTCTAATGTAATAAAACAAATTGGAAGTATGATGCAAGGACTAAGAATACAAACAGTATACGGCGGTTCTCCCTATGATGAACAAAACAATTTTACTGATAGAAATAATCCTCATATTATATGTGGTTGTCCTGGAAGAGTTTATGATCTTATGCGAAAAGATAAGGTTGCTTCAAAGCAAATAAAACTGATTATTTTAGATGAAGCAGATGAAATGTTATCATCAGGGTTTAAAGAACAAATCTATAATATTTTTCAATATTTTAATAACGAAATTCAGGTTGCGTTATTTAGTGCAACTTTGCCGAATAATATTTTTCCAATTATTAATAAAATTATGCGCAATCCAGTTAAAATTTGTGTGAAAGCAGAACAATTAACATTAGAAGGAATAACACAGTATTATGTTGCTGTTGATGATGATAGACAAAAGTATTCAACATTAAAACATATTTATCAATATGTTTCAGTTTCACAATGTATTATTTATTGTAATAGTATAAAACGTGTAACTGATTTATATGATGCTATGAAAGAAGATGATTTCCCAGTTTGTCGTATTCATAGTAATATGGAAAGAGGAGAAAGAGAAACTGCATTTAAAGAATTTAAAAATGGTAAATCACGGGTTTTGATTTCATCCAACGTCACAGCAAGAGGAATTGATATTCAACAAGTAAGTGTGGTAATAAATTTCGATGTTCCAAAAGATATTCACACCTATCTACATAGAATAGGTCGTAGTGGAAGATGGGGAAGAAAAGGTGTTGGAATTAATTTCATTACTAGAAGAGATATAAATAAATTAAAAGAAATAGAAACTTATTATTCTTCAGAAATAAAAGAGATGCCTATTAATTTAGATTTTCTTGCATCATTTTAATTAATTTTTACTATTTTCAGATATTTTTATTGGGTTGTCATTTTTAAAATACTTAATTATAGGTTGAGTATATGGCAAAATAAAATTATTTCTTATGTAATCTATATTATAGGTGATTATATCTATAAATGAAATAGTAATAATAAAAACTCCTGTTGAAAAACAAATTCTTCTATCCAAATCAGTAAAACGTATAGGTTGTTTTCTAAAACCATTAAAACGATAAATTAAGAAAAATGCTAGTATTATTTTAAAAAAAATATTAAATTTTAGCACTAAATTAGGTTGTGTTTGAAAAAAACCAATAATAAATAATATTAAAGAAATTATATTTATTAAATTTAAAAAAATTAGAAATTTTAATTCTAAATTATATATTCTTTTGTTATCGACTAAAATATCACTCATAATATATAAAAACAAAATTAATTAATATCATTCGTAAAAATAATTTTATTATATTACTAATAAAAATATAATAAAAATGTCAAAAGTAGATGAAATAAATAATTATTTTAAATTGCCAATTTTTTATAATAAAAATAAATTATCTTTAAATGAAAGTATTATTTCAGATTTAGAATTAATAAACACAGTTGAAAATAATAATAATTCAAATCCAATCTACAAATTTTTGTTTAACACTCAAAAGGATGATGATAAAAATATGGATGAAATAATCAATGAAAAACATTATAGTAATCAGTTATCTAATGAGTTAATAAAACAAATAGGAAATTATTATACAACCGATACCATTTTTTTAAAAGATAACCAAAACATTTTAAAAAACTTTAAAGCAAAAAATACATGTTATTCGCAACACATTAATAATTACAAAGAAATTGTAGATATATGGAATGAAATTAAAAATGATACTGGGTTTAAAGAGCGTTATTATTATATTGATTGGCCAATGTGGGAATTTCTAAATAAATCTCAGTATTTTTTACAATTCATGAGTGTTTATAATATGATTTCCCCTGTTATTTCTCTCTTTGTTCCAATTATAATATTAATTATTCCTTTTTTTATAATTCGTTTAAAAGGATTGAATTTAACAATGAAAGAATATATTGAAATTTTAAAAATAGTAATAAGTCATAATGCTATAGGTCGTTTATTTACAAAATTCAATACAGTTTCTCTCCAAGAAAAAATATATTTAATTATTTCAGCAGCCTTTTATTTATTTTCAATATATCAAAATTTTCTAGTATGCATAAGATTTCATCAGAATATGTCCAAAATACACAAATATTTTAACCAATTCAAAATATATTTAGATTATTCAATTAATTCAATGAGAGAATATTATGAATTTTCAAAAGATTTACAATCTCATAATGAATTTAATAATATTTTAAATAATAATATAAATATCTTAAAAGAACTTAAAGAAAAATTAGACAAAACAACAGAATTAAAATATAATTTAACCAAAGTATATGAAATTGGTCATATTTTAAAAACTTTTTATGAAATTTATGAAAATGAAAGTTATAATAATTCTATAATGTATTCTTTAGGATTTAATTCGTATCTTGATTTAATAATTGGATTGCAAACGAATATTAACGAGAGAAAAATAAATTTTGTGGAGTTTATAAATGATAAGAATAAAAATATTTTTAAAAATAATTATTATGCTTGTTTAAAAGATATTAAACATGTTAAAAATAATATTAAACTGAATAAAAATTTAATTATTTCTGGACCAAACGCATCTGGAAAAACTACAGTTATTAAATCTATTTTAATAAATATTATTGTATCACAACAATTTGGTTGTGGATTCTATGATTCTGCAAAATTAAATCCTTATGACTTTATACATTGTTATTTAAATATTCCAGATACTTCAGGACGAGATAGTTTATTTCAAGCAGAAGCTCGTAGATGTAAAGAAATAATTGATATCATTAATAATGAAAAAAATAAAAACCATTTCTGTGCTTTTGATGAATTATATTCTGGAACCAATCCAGATGAAGCAACTATAAGTGCAATTGCTTTTATGGAATATATTATTAAAAATAAAAATGTTAATACAATTTTAACTACTCATTTTATAAAAGTTTGTAAAAAATTAAAGAAGAATAAATTAATAGAAAATTATTATATGGATACAATTAAAATAGATAACAAACTTAAATTTTTATATGAATTAAAATCTGGAATATCTAAAACCAAAGGCGGAATTAATGTTCTTTGTGAAATGAACTATCCAAAAGAAATAATTGAGAGAACTATTAGGCAGTAAAGTAATTACAAACAATTATTATTTTTAGCAAAAATAAAAATAATATCTTATTTTAATCATGAAAGTTTTATTATTATTTATAATATATATTTTATATGTTTCAAATAGTAATTGTTTTTTAAATTTAAAAAATAAAAATATTCTTAAAAATATAAATGGTTTCTATGGATTAATTGGACCAGATATTAATAAACATAATTTCAAAAATATATCTTCTTTACATGAATTATTTGCTGGTGATGGAATAATTCAGGGTGTTTTTTTTGAAAATGGAAATATTAAATTTGTGAAACATTTGATTCAAACAGATAAAAAAGTATTTGAACAAAAATATGGAACCATTCCAAAAGAACCATTTACAATGCTAATATTTTTTATTTTTAATAAATTAAATTTATTACCAAATGTTTTAGGTGTTTCTAATACAGCATTTTTAAATATTAATAACAAAATATATACTTTATTTGAAAGAGATCATCCTTATCAGATTGATATTAATTTTGAAAAAAAAACTGTTAAAACAATTGGAAGGAAAAAAATTAATAATTTGGAACATTTTTCAGCTCATTCAAAGTTTTATAATAATATAATTGATACAATAGATTACAAAATGAATAGTAATAAAGTTAATTATTTTAAATTAAATGAAAATTTTAAAAAAATAAGTGAATTTGATATTGAATTAAAATATATTCCAATAGTTCATGATTTTTATTCAGATAATAATAAATTAATAGTTTTTGATTCTCCACTAAAATATGATTTTAGTAATATTTTAAAAAAAAAATTACCAATTGTTTTAGATAAAAATAAAAACACTTATGTTTATTACATTGATAAACTCACAAACCAATTATATAATTATACTATTAATGAAGCTTTTTATGTTTTTCATTATGTAGATGTAAAAGAAGATGATAAATATATCAAAATATTTGCGTCTGTTTATAATAACCTTGATTTTAATAGAATGGATTTTGAAGGAAAATATAGGTTAATACAAATTAATAAATTAGATAATACTACAACTATATTTAAAAATAAAGAATTAGAATCATTTAATTTAGATTTTCCTATTCCTCATGAGGATAAATTTATAATGTTGAATATGAAAAATAAAATTATGAATGGATTTGTTATTTTAAAAGATATGAAAATATACAAAAAAATATTATTTAAACATAAAAATATTTGTGGAGAACAAAAGATAATTTATATTAAAAATATTCCGTATTTAATTTTTTTCAATGTAGAAAATAATAAAAATTTTATAACATTTATTAATTTAAAAAATTATGACTTAATCAATATTGAAATCCAAGAAGAACTTAACCTAGGGTTCCATTCAATATTTTTATATAATTCGTTATTAAATTAATATATTAATATTATTAAATAATAATAAATGTTAAACACCCCATCTATATTTAATGCAACTTTTTTTATAATTTTAGCAATTTTTATTCTTGTTATAGGTTTATTAGTTGTATATTTTGAAAGTAAAAATAGAGAGCAAAATCATAAAATTACTTCAATGTTAAGTTTAGTTTCATCTTTAGCAGATGAATTAAATGCTGTAAAATTTCATTTAAATAGTATGAATATGATTGGTGCAGGAAAGAGAGAAAGTGCAAATGGTTTGGCAAATTCCATTAATATTCCTATTAATTCTTCCGAATCAATTAATTTAGGAGAAAAATTAATAGAAGTATCTGACGATGATCATGATGAAGATAGTGAAGATGACGAAAGTGAAGATGACGAAAGTGAAGAAGAAAGTGATGATGAAAGTGAAGATGATGAAAAAGAAAATGAATTAGATGATAAACAATTTTCTATTGATGAATTAAATGAAACTGATATTAAAATATTGAATTTTAATAATAATACTAGTAAAAAAGATATTGATATTGATATTGATAATAAAAAAGTAGATGATGATAGCGATGACAGTGATGATTGTGATGACTGTGATGATAGTGATTATGATGACGATGATTTTATAAAAGATGATGATGATTTGAATGATATAGAAAGTTTAGACATTGAGGAAATAAATTTAGAGAATAATTTAACAAAACAAGAGGAAGAAATGAAAATATTTAATATTAACGTAGATAATTTGACAAATTTAGAAAAAGTTAAAAGTGTTGAAGTAACTGATTATAAAAAATTATCTCTCGCAAAATTGAAATCCATTGTTTTAGAAAAAGGACTTGTAAATGATTCTTCCAAAATGAAAAAAAATGACTTGTTAAAAATATTGGGATGTGAATAAATTCAATGTAAATATTTAATTTAATATTATTATAATCTAATATTATTATAATATAATAATATAATAATGTCCTGGGCAGTTTGTTATTCAGGTTCAAATAATATTCATTTTAATTTTCCTCCAATAATGGCAGATGGAAGAAATTATGCTTCATGGCAACCGGATGCAGTTATTAATCAGCGTATCCAAAAACAAGAAAATATTCATTCTAATTGGTCTTATAGACAATATTTACAAAAACATGGATTACAGATTATGAATTATAATACTATGGAAGCTTGTTATGATTTAGGACTAGATCCTCATACAAAAACAAATACAACACCATCTAGTAATGTGCCATTTGTTTTTAAAAATATTTATGATTCAAATACACCTGGTTATGGATATAGTAATAGTGATTTAAAAAATCCTTATTTATCAAGAGAGCAATTAAATGCAAGATTAGTTGCCCCAGTAGTAAATTTTAATACATAAATAAATTATTCAAAGAGAAAATATTATATAAAGAATTTCTAATTCTTAATATAATATATATAAAAATGAGTATTCGTATTCTATCTATTGATGTTGGAATAAAAAACTTAGCTTATTGTCTTTTTGAAAAACAAAATAATTCCAACTATTTTAATATTAAAAAATGGGATATTATAAATTTATCGCAAGATGATGAAATTAAAAAATGCTGTTTTATAGAAAAAAATGTGGTTTGTAATAAACCATCAAAATATATTGGAAATGAAAAATGTTATTGTTTAAAACATTCTAAAAAACAAGATTTTTTAATTCCTACTAGTGAATTAAAACCAAGTTTTATAAATAAGCAAAAGATTCAAATACTTATAGAAATTGCGGATAAATATGGAATAAGTTATGATAAACCAACCAAAAAAAATGATTTAATATTTAAAATAAATGAATATATCAGTAATAAATGTTTTAAGGAAATTAATAACACCAATGCTTCCAATATAGATTTAATAACAATTGGCAAAAATATTAAAACAAAATTTAATAAAATATTCACCCCAGAAGAGAAAATAGATTATGTTTTAATTGAAAATCAAATAAGTCCAATAGCAAATCGCATGAAAACAATTCAGGGAATGATAGCCCAATATTTTATTATGAATAATGTTAATAATATAGAATTTATTTCTTCCATTAATAAATTAAAATGTGATGATAATGAGCAAACTGTGACAACTACATCAAACCAAAAAACTACAGATTATAAATCAAGAAAAAAACTAGGTATTGCAAAATGTTTGGAAATTTTGACAAAGGATCATCGTTTCAATAACGAAATGACATATTTTAATACACATAAAAAAAAGGATGATTTATCCGATTCTTTTTTACAAGGTTTATGGTTTATTAATAAGCAAAAATTATAGATATTTAGTCTTTATAATTTTATCTAATTTTATCTACTATTATTATTATATATCTATTAGTAAAAATGGATATTTATATATTTACTTGGGTAATATTGGCTGCGATAATTGCTTCTAGTGTTCCTATTTTTATTAAATTTTATATAGAAACAAATGATTTATATTGGATCATTTTTTCATGTTTATTTTATTTATTATTGATTTTAGCTTATTATAAAATTTTATTTAATGGGAAGTCTAAAAAAGTGACTGCATATTATACAGAAATAAAAATTTTATCTATATTATTAATTCTATTTATGAGTATTATTTTATTTAAAGAAAAATTAACAAAAAAAAATGTGTTGGGAATTATATTTGCCATTACATCAATTTACTTATTACATTCATAAGAAATTTGTATTTTATAAACAATATTTATCATGTAAATAAATAATACTATTCAATAGACGAATAGTATATTTTTCATATTTTTTGAAATGTAATTCATATTCTTTATATTTTTTAAAATGTGTTTCAAATAAATAATTTCCTTCACCTATAACTTCCATAAATGAAAATTTTACAAGTTTCGTTATTTCCCAAGCACATATATCATTTGTTAAATTATTGTGACCTTTATAGCGCTCTAGTAAAGTTTTATAAAATGATTTTTTCACTCTATAATTATTAAATAAAGTATGATTAATTACTTTTTGATAATATCTAGATGGTGTTCCAGATTTAATAAATTGAATTAAATATTTTTTAGGAATATTCATTATTAATTTATAAATAGGATAATGTTCATATCTGCTTGAATATAAATTTTCTATACTATCAATATATTTTTTGAATAAATTAGTTATTTTTGTAAGATAATATTCTCTTTTGATTTTTTCAGGAACAAATTCTAAACATAATTGCAGTAATTCTTCTGGAAGTCTATTCAATATTCTTATAGCAGAATGCTCACGTCTTAGTTCCTTTTTTTCAGTTTGTTTCCTTATTTTAATGTCTTTTATAATATCTTCTTGATAATTTTCAAACCAATGTGATTTTCTACAATTATATATTGGTTGATTCATTTTGCTTTTGCTTAAAATACAAATTTATTTTAGTTAATTACTTATATTTAAATAAAACAAATTCAATTTTTTATTAAAATATTATATTTAATTCGTATGACTTAAAATTAAATGTTCTTAATAAATCAATAATGAACGATATAATTGAAATTTCGGAGTTGGATTTAAATGATGACAATTTTAGA